>ERZ1292630.248-Hain-H41-02um-R3-248-length-57785-cov-8_pt1 | contig 56629 bp, 7 predicted proteins | sample MGYA00564408_ERZ1292630 | MGnify/ENA primary metagenome ERZ1292630 (study PRJEB36523, sample SAMEA6512641) | groundwater metagenome | collected 2019-01-08 | study: AquaDiva: Metagenomics assemblies of 32 groundwater samples
GCCCAATAACACGGCGTGCTCCACAGTGCCAAACTGTCTGTGGGACAATGGTTTGAGCGTTTGCCGCCCACAACGGTGCCCCGACATGACCCGTCAGTGCGACTGCGCCGCCAACCCCCTGTGCTACTGGAGCGACACCTCGAGCACATGCCGCTACGCGATTGCGGTCGGATGCACCCCGGTTGATCTTGTCATCGTCCTCGGCGACTCGGGCAAGCTCGGCGGCCCAGTCCTGCGCCACCCGAACGGCTTCATTGCGCTCATCGAAGACATCCGCCACTGGCTCAATCAAGCCTTGTTGGCCACGCCGCCCGTGACGAGCACGACCCCCGGCGTTCGCGTCGGTTTCGTGATGTACGGAAATGTCAACATTGGCACGACGTTCATCAACAGCGCGGCGGGTACGATGGGCAAGCTCTCCAGCACCTACTCGGAGCTGTCCGCCGATCTGGACTATTTCGTGAAGCAGTATACGAGCCGTACGAACTTCTACAGCGATACCATGGCACCCGCGCTCACCGCGGCCAATGCCATGTTCGCGGCCAGCCCCATCGTGAACCGCTCGAAGCTTATACTGCTCGTCGCCACGTCGCAAAATAACGACCAGACGACGACGATTCAAACCGCAAATATTGTGAAGCAGTCGGGCGTGGAAATCTTCGGCGCGTACATTCGCCGCTCGATCGACCCGCTCTTCTCCGCGGGTGACTACAGCGATCAGCTCGCCCTCATGCGCTACGTGTCGTACATGGCCATCACCCACTTTGTGCCGGTTTACCTGGACCACTTTGAGCAAAAGGTGCTCGGTGGTCTCTGCAACCCCAACGCCATGCTCGGACAAAGCCTCACGGTGACGCAAAAGGTGTGCCCGCAAATCGATAATCCACTGGAATGCAACCAATGGCCTGGCTGCGGTTGGGACGCGTCGTACTACATGCGGTGCCCGAACCCGATGGGCTGTGCCAACCTTGACTGCCTGGATTTGGACAACACGATCCTGACCAAGGGCCTCACGTGCGACAACTGCAACATCACGCAGGGTACGCTGGAGTGCGACATCACCAAGTTCAACCCGGTCATTAAGGGAGCGTGCCGCGCGAACCCCTGTTTGTTCAACTGCGGCCAAACCAACTGCACTGCCGCGCCGACGTCGTTGGGCTGCATCTGGAACGCCGCCGCGCTTCCCGGTGTCTGCTCGCACAAGACCTGTGAGACGAGCTACAACAACCTCCAGAGCTGCGTCAACGATCCCGCCTGCTGGTGGAACGTGTCGCAGGCGATGTGCCGTCCCAACGGCTGCACGCCACTCGACGTCCAAGCCTTGTGCGACGGTGACACTCGCTGCACCTGGGAATCTGGCGTCGTGCCGAACGTCTGCGTCGAAGCCAAGTGCCAGTACACCAACAAGACGCTTTGTGCCGCGGATCCCCGGTGCTATGTGTACACCTACAAGAGCGGGAACACGCCGTGGGAGTGCCTCGAGGCGGGCTGCATTTACCACAGCACCGAAATTTCTTGCACAGACGATCCGAGCTACGATTGCTGGTGGGACACCTTCTCCAACGCCACCGGCCCGTTCTGTCGCGAGGACATGTGCTCGATCAAGCCGCAACCCTACTGCAACGGTGACTGCGAGTGGTCAGCGGACATCTACGCCGACGAGTGCGCTGGTTACTCACTACGCCCCTTCTGCATCACTTCTTGGAACTGCCGCTGGATGGGAGGAAAGTGCGTCGGGGCACCGGCGTGCCGCGAGAAGCGCTGCGCCAACAGCGTGCAGGGCGTTTCTCAGACGGTTTGCCAGAAGGATCCCGCGTGCGCATGGACGGGCAGCTGCCAGCTCTCCCAGCCCTGCGGCATTCTCGCGAGCGAGACCAACTGCTCGGCGGATCCTCGTTGCGAGTGGGGTACGACCTTTTCACCGCCAGCTTGCGTGCTGCGCCAATGCGGTCAGTACAACCTCGCGCAGTGCAACGCCAACCCGACGACGTGCGGTTGGAATGCGACCGGCAATTTCTGCATGGAGCGGACCTGCGCGTCGTACTCGCAGTCCTGCGACTGCAACAACCCTCTGGGCACATGCTACTGGGACGGTGCGTGCCTCGACAAGCGCTACTCCGGATGCAAGAATGCCGATATCATGTTCCTCGTAGACGGCAGCGTGCAGGCGTTGCTCCCCATGGGCCGCGACAAGAGCATCCTCGTCGGCGTCATGGAGCGCATCCGCCAGTGGGCCATCGACGCGCCGCTCACGGGGACGTCAGGCACCGTCCCGATCGACTCCACGCGCGCCGGGCTTCGCATCGGTGTCGCCAAAATCGGCGACAACAACTACACTTGCCCGCCTTCCGAGAAATGCCGCGTGACCGGAAACATTTCGCAGTTTATTCTTGACGTGGTCGATTTGGAGACCAAGACGCAGGCGATCGAGTTCAACATCTTGGACGACGTGAAGGACTCGGTGAAGAGCGGCTTCGGCCTCACGAACCGCACGAAGATCCTCATCATCGTCGCGGCCAGCCCGGTGCTCTACGACGACGTCACCATGAACACCTTCTTCCAGCGCAACGGCATCAGCGTTCTCGGTGTCGCCGTCGGCGCGGGTGAACGAGTCGTGCAATCCCTCAAGTACTTCGCCAACTCGCCGTCGTCGCAAAATGTCATGGGCGTGATGATGGACGGATTCCGGTACTACTTCCTCGACCAATTCTGCCAACCGTTCAACCAGTTCGCTAGCGTCACCGCCACCGCGGCCGCACTCTCTCTGCAGCAGACGCCCCCATGCCAGACCCTGCCCGGCCGGCTCTGCGGCACCTACGACACGTGCGACTGGGACCCGCTCACCGCGTTCACGTGCGTCAATGGCGGCTGCCCGCAGCTGCGTTGCCGCGGCATTCCCGAGGAACTCGAGTGGGCCGGCATCAAGTGCGAGAACTGCTTCCTTGAGGGCGACACGCCCAAGTGTGACATCATGACGTACAACACGCTCGAATTCGGCGTCTGCTCCCGCACGCGCTGTGAAAAGTACTGCAATGCGACCTCCTGCAACGCCGACGCCGGCTGTGCATGGAACACCATCAAGAACTTCTGCAGTCGCAAGGTTTGCTCTTACCCGAACCAGCCCACCTGCGAGGCGGATATTTCGTGCAAGTGGGACAAGTTCCTCAATTACTGCTACAAAGACCCTTGTGTGATCTTCGATCGAGCCACGTGCGAGGCAAAGGAGGTCTGCGAGTGGGATCCGTTGGCCCTCGGCACGAACCGCGATCCCAAGTGCCACACGCGCGCATGCCCATACAATCGCACGATGTGCTACGACCGCCCGCCGCCCGACCCCAACTGCTACTGGAACACGTCGGCGGCGCCACAGCGGTGCAGCAAAATTGCGTGCACGGCTCCAACGCCCATGTCCTGCGAGCGTAACCCAGCCTGCGAGTGGTTCAACGCCACTTGCCGTGCCCGACAGTGCCTGCCTTGGCTGAACAAGACCGTGTGTGCCGGCGTTCGCAATCGCGCGGGGATTCAAACATGCGAGTACCTGAACCGTCAGTGTCTGAACAAGCGCTGCCAGCACACGACACAGACCCCGTGTCTTGCGGACGCCAACTGCTACTGGCAACCTGATAAGCAGCCCAATGCGAGCTACAACGCGACGTGCTACATCAAGTGCGAGATCAACTACCCGGACGTCGCAGACTGCATCGCACCCTCCGGTGACGGCGACAAGGATCGCTGCGAATGGGACGCCAAGAACCAGCGCTGCAAACGTCAATGCCAGACGTACCCCAACGTGACCTTCTGTACCGACGACAACTACTGCATGTTCAGCTTCAACGTGACCCGCTTCTGGCCGACGGCCACGCCCCGCTGCGAGAACCGGTGCCAGCCGTACTATTTGCAGAACAGCACCTGCGTGGCAGACAACCGATGCCAGTGGGACCAGTGGTCGACGCCCAAGGTATGCGACCTCAATTGCACCTACTATCCCGCGTACACGCCGATGGCCAACTGCTCCGCCGATCCGATCTGCTTCATCACCAAGAAGGTCAGCACGTGGTACACATGTGGCCTCAAGTGCAACCTGCGCCCGGGCTACAACACCAACCAGTCTCTCTGCGACAACGATCCCGAGTGCGAATGGAACTACTTCGTGGGCTATTGTGGAAAGAAGCTCTGCACGGTTTACGATTTTGAGTCCGACTGCGCGGAGGATGACCAATGCACGTGGGACTGGAAGGCCGGAAAGTGCCGCAAGCTGTGCCGCTGGTACGGGAAGAAGTCGCACTGCGTGAACGACACCACGTGTGAGTGGGACACCGCTAAAGGCCGCTGCTACCGCCAGTGCGATTACAACACCAACCAGTCGTCTTGCGAATCCGACATGCGATGCCGCTGGAGCTCGGAGTCCGACACGGTGGGCTCTTGCTTCACGGCGTGCGACATCAAGTACCAGCTCACGATCGAGCAGCAGCAGTGCGATTTGAACAACAAGTGCGAGTGGAACTGGGTGAACAATTCGTGCATGGCGCGACAATGCATGGCGAAGACCAACACCTCCTGTCAGAGCAGCATGGGCGACGCGAATTGTATCTGGGAAAAGAACGAGACGCAAGCCTACAACCTCGTCTACACTGGCTACAACACCGTCCAAAGTGTGGATTACAGCCAATACACGAATTGCACCATCACGCGCTTCAAGCAGTATGTGCTAGGCATGTACGGCGACCTCAACATTCAGTTCCTCATCTTCCCGTGCAACACCACGGCCGCTTGTGACGCGACCAAGGCCTTTGCCCAGGCGGGCGCGAATGGCAAGGGCTGTGGCTGCTACAGCTTGCACTACTCCGTTGGTCAGTATCTCACCTGGCCTCGCTTCCCGATGCTGCGTCCCGATGGCAGCACCGGCACCGGCTGGCAAGTGCCGCCCAACACGGTGCTCACCTTCTACATTCGTGACGGCAATAACCCGACCAAGAATTTGAACGGCACACTTCTTCTCGAAGCCGACTGCCGTGGCGCGTGCAAAAAGCAATGCAACATGTACCTCACCGAGTCCAATTGTCTGAACCCGATTTACACGAATGTGTGCGCTTGGGACCCTCTTGCCACGACGTGCCGCCCGAAGTGCCGCTACGACATGGACAATGTGAGCTGCGACACCGACTCGTACTGCCGCTGGTACTACCGCCAGCCTGAGCCGCAGTGCATTGCTCGCTGCTCCCACCAGCGCTTCACGATGGGCCAGTGCATGAACAACACGCTGTGCCAGTATGACCCGGATCAGCAAAAGTGCTTGACGAAGTGCACGGAGCATGGTAAGTCGGACGTCTGCAGCAGCGAAGGACTCTGCTACTGGTTCACGGACAACAAGTGCCGCACCAAGTGCTCCGTACGCGCGAAGACCAAGACGGCCTGCCTTGCCGAGGCACCGGACTGCATGTGGGATGCTTTGTACATGCGATGCACGGAGTCGTGCCCGATGGGATACAGCGCTGCCATGTCGCAACAGTGTCTCAACAACTACATGTGCTACTTCTGGAACAGCTCTTGCCAGATGGACTGCTCGTACCGAGGCGCCGACTATCCGGAGGACAAGTGCAAGGCCGACCCCACGTGCGTGTATGACATCTTCAACAAGATTTGCATCAAAGATTGCTGGCGCCAGTCTCAAACCGAGTGCAACACAACGAGCCGCATGTGCGAGTTCAATGCCACGCAGCCTTCTCCTTACAGCAACTGCACTCGCAAGTGCCAGTATGGTCGTCAGCATCTGCAATCCGACGTCTGCAACGACAACAAAGTCTGCCGCTTCGACCCACCCCCGGAGGCCATCACGCCGGAGTGCTACCGCAGGTGCCCTCTCATCTACAACGTTACGGAGTGCCTGCAAAACCCGACGTGCAAGTGGGAGACGGGACTTTGCAAAAACATTTGCCGGCTCAACACGCCAACGGAGTGCGCCGCGGACAACAAGTGCATGTACAGCGCCAGTGACAACAAGTGCTACACGGTTTGCTCTGGTGATCCCTTCAACACCACGGACAAGTGCAGCGCCAATCCCCGCTGCGAGTGGGTCGCCAACGCATGCTGGATGACCTGCGCCGCCGCCTATGACGAAGTGACGCCATGCGAATGGGACGCCCGCTGCGTGTGGAACCGACAGAAGCAGTCCTGCGTCAAGGATTGCCCGCAGCGTGATAACGTCACGAAGTGCACGGCCGATCCCTCGGTCTGCTACGTCGCGGCCGCTCTACCCAACAACCAGGTTTGCGTCCCGCTCGCGGCATTCACCCCCACCGCAACGGCTGGCTTCTACTACTCAGACGCCAATCCCGACGACTCCATCAATGGCGCGCTCATCTCATCGCTCATCGAGCTCAACCCGTCGAGCACCGTGCCGACCGCCATGGCGCAGTTCCGCATCGGACAGGCGTTCAACACGTTCCGTGCCCTCGTCGGCATCGGGGACAAGTGCCTGGCCTGCAACGGATCCTCCGTGGACGGGGCAGTCCTCAGCGAATGGGTCGCCAACAGCTCCTCGCCGGTCAGCATCGCCGGAGGGTCGCTAACGGCGTACTGCGGCCAGAACGGATCGTGGGTGGCCCTCGATGTCACCGGCTCGATGAGCCTGATCCTCCAGGCAGCCTCCCGCGGGAACGCGATCTGTGACGTGGCCGTGTGGGGCAACCCGTCCGTCTGCTACAACCTCAAGTCCAATTCCAGTTGCAAGACGCAGTGCCAGTACCGCTGGACGACGGAAACCAAGTGCCAGCTGGACATGGAGTGCATGTGGGATGACAACAACCAGATCTGCCGCACCACCTGCTCCGAGCGTGACATGTACCAGTGTCTCGCCGATCCCAACCTCTGCGAGTACAACCAGCTCTTGCAGGTGCCTTGCCGCAAGCAGTGCAGCAGCCTCATCAAGACGGCTTGTCTCGCCGACAACTACTGCTCTTGGGATGGCGGTCGCTGCTTCAAGGCGTGCGTCCAGCGCGCAGGTACCGCGTCTTGCGAGGAGAACGTCAACTGCGAGTGGGATGGTACCCGTGGTCAGCCCGAGGTGCTCGTCGGCCTGTCGTGCTACCCGAAGTGCCAGCTGCACAAGGGCATGCGGGAGTGCCTCGATGATCCCGATCAGCGGTGCACGTGGAACAACAACACCTTCGAATGCCGGCAACGCTGCGAGCTCAACACGCAGAGCAGCGCGAGTTGCCTCTCCAACTCGCTTTGCGAGTACTCTAACTCCCGCCAGCAGTGCTTCACGCTTTGCCCGTTTAAGCACCTCACCAAGCCGGATTGCAACTCGGACCTCAACTGCATGTGGGATTCTCAGAAGCGCACGTGCGTGAAGGCATGCGAGTATCTCGACACCGCCTCCAAGTGCGTCGCGAACTACATGTGCGACACCCGCGGCGGCACGTGCATGCGCAAGTGCCCGTGGGCGTACGTGACGCTGGACTCGTGCGCGACCGACGCCATGTGCCGCTGGGACAACAGCACGGCGATCTGTGTGCAGAAATGCGTCACGTCCACCACGCTGCAGGACTGCAGCGCCAACAATCAGTGTGAATGGGACGTCAAGTACTCCGACAAGTGCAACGTGCTCAACATGAACAAGACGAGCTGTGGTGGCACTGGCCGAACTGCCTCGGAATGTGAGAATTTCGGATGCTGCTTCGCGCCCAACGCCTCGTGCCCTGAGGAAACCTGCGCTGTTCCCTACTGCTTCAACAGCAACCCGCAATGCCGCCTGCAATGTCAGTTCCGTTACCTGACCAGCACGGAGTGCCGGACAGATCTGACTTGCATGTGGGACATCACACAGACCAAGTGCCTCAAGGACTGCAGCAAGTACAACACCACCACCGAATGCGCCATGTACACGTTGTGCGAGTGGGACACTCCCAACGCGAAATGCATTCGCACCTGCTCGGCCAGTTACGACACCGAGACGCCATGCAATGCAGACGGCAGGTGCATGTGGAGCGCCGCGACGAAGACGTGCAACAAGCGCTGCAATCTCATCACCAACACAGTTGACTGCGCCGCCAACAATCTTTGCCTCTGGGACGGCGTCACCACGACGTGCGAGACTCGCTGCTCGATCAAGTACGACGATCAGACTGCGTGCGACAACAGCGGGCGCTGCCAGTGGAACGACGACGTCATGCCCATGGGCGTCTGCAGCGAGCTTTGCCGCAACCTCATCGGCCAGACGCAATGCATGACCACGTCGAAGTGCGAATATCTCTCGTACGACCGCAGCTGCCACCCCGTGTGCTCCGTGTGGGACAACAGCACGGCTTGCGTCGCGGACACGTGGTGCAAATGGATGAACCCCTTGAACGCCACGACCCTCACGGTGATCACCACGCCGATTTGCCGACGCCCGTGCCGTCTCCGTTATCCTCTCAAGGCCGGTTGCCAGACGGACGCGAACTGCTTGTGGGATGACACGAACTTCGCCTGCGTAGAGGTTTGCTCGCTGCGCATTGTTGCCAATTACTCGTCGGTGACCGCGTTCAGCTCCGACTGCCAGTCCGTGACCTCGTGCGATGTCTACCCGACGAACATGTGCAAGAAGAAGTGCCTCTTCCGATGGACCGATCAACCGTCCTGCGATCTCGATGGTGAGTGCATGTGGAACCCGGACGCCAACGCCTGCGGTACCAAGTGTGCGAGCCACAAGTTCGAGTCCGATTGCGATCGAAACAGCATGTGCTTGTGGAATCTGACGACGAAGATTTGTGGTCCACGCTGCCCCTACCGCTATTTCACAAACACCACTTGCAACGCGGACAAGCAGTGCCAGTGGGACTATCTCGGCCAGCGGTGCCGCGAAAACTGCACTGTGAATCCCGACGCCACGACGTGCGGTGCCGTCACCGCATGCCAGTGGGTGAACAACACGATGTGCACGTCGCGCTGCGAATCGCGCTACTTCGGCCCGGACTCTTGCAACAAAGATCCAGAATGCGCCTGGGACCGCTCGAGCTTCGTCTGCCGCAAGCAGTGCACGCTGATCACCGATATGGGTGAATGCGGCGAAGCTCCCTTCATGTGCCAGATCATCACCGCACCCACTTCCGGTCAACGAACGTGCGTGGCGCTCTGCCCGTACCGCCACATGACTCAGGTCAACTGCGACGGTGACTCCGGCTGCATGTGGGACACGACGACGTCCATCTGCAAGGCGATTTGCAACACGATCGGCTCGCAGCTGTCCTGCGATGCCAACCTCATGTGCCAGTGGCGCGCCGATAGCGGCTACTGCGCCAAGCGCTGCACCGTGATCACCAATGCGACACAATGCACGAACTACCCCTTCTGCGACTTCAGCCCGTTGACACTCCAGTGCAACTACAAGTGCGCGGAGCGGTACTCTACCCAGGCCACCTGCAGCGACCAGGACTGCCAGTGGAGCAATACCCTCGGACAATGCGTCCTGAGCTGCCAGCGCCTCACGGGGGCAGCGACGTGCTCGGCCAACAACGACTGCCTGTGGGACCAATCTACCACGTGCTCCATGGACTACAGCGAGCGCCAGATGTGCGGCACGGAGTCCACCAGCCAAAATGCTTGCACGAACATGGGATGCTGCTACGCGGAGTCCCTCGGACCATGGTGCTTCTTCCCCGACTCATCGTGCAAGCTGAAGTGCGAACTGCGCTACACGAACAATATCGACTGCGATCAATCCTCCGGCTGCTCATGGGACTACTTACGCGGAGTGTGCTCGCGTAAGTGCAAGCGTTTCCCCACGCAGACGGCGTGTGCCCTCGGCCACATGTGCGAGTGGAACGCGATGCCGTCGCCGCCGATTTGCCAGATGCAGTGCGTCTACCGCTACCAGGATTCCGCGACGTGCGCTGCCGATAAGGCATGCATGTGGGATTATCAGAATTCTCGCTGCAAGCAGAACTGCGCTCGTTTCAACGCGAGTATGTCCACCAACGTCTCGTCCGTCATCGACGCGTGCAACACCGATACCACGTGCATGTGGAGCACGAGCGCGGCAGCTTGCGTGTTCAAGTGCGAGGCTCAGTACTTCACCAAGAAGTCTTGCAACAACGACACGCGCTGCATCTTCGACGGGTCCATCTGCCGCACGCAGTGCGTCTATCAACTGACGACGGCGAGCTGCCAAAACACTGGTGGCGTTTGCGAATGGAACAACACCGGCACTGGCTTGTGCCAGATCGCTTGCCCTTTCCGTTACAGCGCACAGGCCCCGTGCGACTCCGACTCTCGCTGCGTTTGGGATCCCAAGAAGTCGGACAACGGCCTTTGCATGCCGGCTTGCAATCTCGTCATGAGCGCAACGCAGTGTAACAGCATCACATCCTGCGCATGGGACTACTCCCAGTCGAAGTGCTTCTCAGGCTGCGAAGTCCGCACAACGGTTGCCTCCTGCGCGAAGTGGAGCAAGTGCGAGTACCGGTATGAGCTGCGCCCGCTGACCACGGTGCCCATTGGCTGCGTCACCGCTTGTGCCGGCTCCTACACCACGCAGGCATCGTGCGAAGCCGATCCCCGCCAGTGGTGCATCTGGAACACCGCCACCGGCTCGTGCGCGACGACATGCGGCAAGTACCTCGCCAGCGAGTTCCCGACCGCCTTCGCGGTCTCGGTTCCGTATGGCGCCGACACCGTCCGCACTGCCTGCGTCGCCAACCAAATGTGCACGTTCGCTGCCAACGCGTCGCTGACCCCGCTCGGTGGCACGTGCATGGTTCAGTGCCGCATGCGCGCCTCCGCCGAAATCACATGCGCGAAGTACACCGATTGCCAGTGGAATCCGCTCACCGGCGCGTGTGCCCGTAAATGCGAGCTGATGGACTACACCGACTGCGCGTCCTCCGCGATGTGCCGCTGGAACCAGACGACGGCAAAGTGCGCCACTCGCTGCTTGTATGCGTACATTACGCCGGAAACCTGTGGTGCAGATGTTGCCTGCATGTGGAACACCGACATCGGCAAGTGCGCCGATTCTTGCAAGTACTACGCCCTTGCCAACGAACAGGCGGGCTGTATCAGCAACTCGTTGTGCGTCTGGAACTCGTCCGAAGTGCAGAGCCTCAAGTGCCGCCCGCGCTGCGAGGCCCTCTACCCGACCGCAGCTTTCCAAACGCAATGCACCAATGACACGAAGTGCATGTGGGACGTTGTCGTGGGTCAGTGCCGCCGCATTTGCACCAAGCTGGGCGACTCCTACAGCTGCCGCTCCGAGAACATGTGCGAGTACAGCGCCACCGATCGCACCTGTGACTTCCGCTGCCAGTACGTTGCGTCCACTCAGCCTGCTTGCTCCGCGCTCACACGCTGCATGTGGGACGCCACGACGATTCCCGCGAAACCGTCGTGCCGCCGCAACTGCACCACCGAAGGCATGCAATCGCAGTGTGCCTCGGATGAACTGTGCGCATGGGACGCCACGAAGAACCTCTGCCGTACTCAATGCTTCCAAGTCGGCGTGACCGGATGCAACTGGAGCCCGTACTGCGAAACGAAGACCTCGCTCGCCGGCGTCACATCGTGTCAAGAGATTTGCGTTTACCGCTACACCGTCGCGGGCACCTGCAACGGCGACACTCAGTGCATGTGGAATGGCATGAACTGCGAGAACAACTGCAACCGCAAGCTGACAGTCGGCACGTGCACGGACAACGTGCAGTGCGAGTGGCCGGTGACCGCTTGCCGCCGAAAGTGCTCCTTCATGTATGCGAACAACGCAAACGGCTGCGATGCCGATGAAAACTGCATGTGGAACGCGCAATCGCAAGCCTGCTCCACGCGGTGCTCCATCATCACGTCGGTGGACACGTGCCGTGCGGACGCCATGTGCGAGTGGCGGAGCAACGAGTGCACGAAGCGGTGCCAATTCAAGTACACGAACTCGTCGGCCTGCAACGGCGACGCCGCCTGCTACTGGCTCGACGCACCCGGCACCTGTCGCAACCGCTGCGATGGATACGCCACGATCCCTGGTGTGACCATCGTGAACATCACGGAAATGTGCCAGGCCGACTCGTTCTGCCAGTACGGAATCCCGCCAAACGCCACGACCACCACGACGTCCAGTCCCTCCGCCCGCGCCTTTGAAGTCATGGCGACCACGGCCGTTTGCTACCAGATTTGCCAATACACGACCAAGGGCGCGTGCGACGCCGACAGCAAGTGCATGTGGGACAGCCTCGTCAATGAATGCCGCAAGACATGCAACCTGTTTACGGCCATCGTCGACTGCCAACTTCGCGCCATGTGCATGTGGGATAAGGGCTCCACGGCGTGCCGCAAGACGTGCAACCTCATGTACACGAACGCGACCAACTGCAACAACGACGCGCTCTGCATGTGGGATAGCACGAAGACGTCGTGCGTCGCCGCCTGCACCTACATTAGCAGCCAGTCGACGTGCATTGGTACCGGCATGTGCGAGTGGAATTCCGCGACGGGTTGCAAACCGCTTTGCACGATTCTGAACAAGACACAATGTACCGCGGACTCAACACGTTGCGACTATCAAATGCTTTTGGACCAGAGCCCGAACGTCAACAACAGCTACCCACTTGGCTGCCGCAAGCGCTGCTCGCTCATGTACCAGACGGCATCGGCGTGCACCTCCGACGCGAACTGCATGTGGACGCAGTCAACGAGCACCTGCAACGCGAATTGCATGCGCTTCTCGCTTCAGGAGTACCCTCAGCTGACCACCACCCAGGTTCAAGCCAACTGCCTCGCCAACACCATGTGCACGCTCAACGACGGCACTTGCATGGTGGGTTGCCAGTACCGCTACATTGCTCAAGACGATTGCCAGGGCGATGTGAATTGCAACTGGGACTACATCCACAGTGTGTGCACGAAGGCGTGCAAGAAGATTGTCGGCAAGACCGCCTGCATGCTGTCCACGATCTGCGACTGGCGTCTCTACGACCCCGTCAACGGAACGTGCGCGCTGCAATGTCCTTTCCGCTACGTGGGTGCCGACGCGTACCTCGGCTGCAACAATGACGTGGATTGCAAGTGGGAGGCGGCCAACGTGACGTGTGCCAAGAGCTGCTCCTACTACGAGAAGACAGACGGCACGTCCGCCGAGGCGAACTGCCGCAACGATGGAGCATGCTACTGGAACGCGACTGGTCTCTCACTGCAAAAGTGCACTCGCTCTTGCAAGGTCAAGTACGACAACCGCGAGTCATGCGTCCAGGATGAAAACTGCATGTGGGATGAGTTACGCAACAACTGCTTCGAGACGTGCACCATCATCGGCTCCCAGACGCTCTGCCAGTCGATGACGCTCAACTGCAACTGGAAGGACGGTCGCGTGCCCGTCTGCAAGAAGCTTTGCAGCCAGCGCGGATACTACTACCGCTCCATTTGCGAGAATGACGCAGAGTGCCAATGGAACCCGTTCACCGACACGTGCACCCGGGACTGCGGCGACTATGCGAATCAAGCTCAGTGCTCGAATGACATGCTTTGCGGCTGGCGCAAGCAGCCTCGCGATTACTGCAAGCTCAAGTGCCAGTTCAACTTCGACCTCGGAACGTGCATCGCGGACAACCTCTGCGACTGGAACCGCACCGCGCTCGTGTGCTTCAGCAAGTGCCAGACCATGTACTCTGCGCAGACCGGTTGTGTCGCGGATGACCGCTGCATGTGGGACTCAACGTCGACGTCAACGGGCTGCCGCGCCAATTGCTGGACCAACAAGAACACCGCGTGCACGCTGGACGACATGTGCTTCATCAACTTCCAGGATGCCTGCTCTCAGAAATGCTACTACATATACCCCAGCGAAATTCCTTGCGAAGTCGACACCGATTGTGAATGGGACTACCTCCGCAACCGATGCGACCGCCAGTGCACGATGCTCAACAGCACCGCGACGTGCGCGACGAACGCCATGTGCGAGTGGAAGAACAACGGCTGCGAACAGCAGTGCCCGTACGCCTACGGCAACGCGTCTTGGTGCAACCTTGACCCGAAGTGCGTGTGGTCGTACTCGACCAACGTTTGCAAGAACAGCTGCGACAAGGCCACCACAAAACCCGATTGCGAACTCAGCTCGCTTTGCACGTGGGATACCAACTCTTCCAAGTGCCAGACGCAATGCCAGATGAAGTACTTCACGCTGACGACCTGCGTGGCCGATGAGAAGTGCATGTGGGACCCGCTGAACAACAACTGCATGGAGACGTGCAAGAAGGTGTACTCCGAGCAGGGTTGCACGGCGCTGTATTACATGTGCCGCTGGGACCAGGAGTCTGGCACCTGTGACAAGATTTGCCGCTACCGCTACAACGACACCCAGACCGCTCAGTGCAACGCCGACCCAGAGTGCACGTGGGCCGTCGGTGGCTGCAAGCAGCGATGCAGTCGCATTGGCTCCGCGGCCGTTTGCCTCGCTGACTCGGATTGTGACTGGGACAACAAGCGCAACGTGTGCATGATGGCTTGCTCGCTCAGCACCGCTGCGCAGTGCGTGATGAACACCAACTGCGAGTTGATGCAGGATTCCACGTGCATGCGCAAGTGCAGCGTCCAGTACAACCAGCAGGTCACCTGCGACGGAAGCGTCACGTGCATGTGGGACGTCGCCACGCAGGCATGCACCCGCGCCTGCGCTTCACTGTACAACGTGCAGGGTAACAACGTCGTCGCGACTCTCGCAACCACCTGCCGCGCCAATACCATGTGCCGCTTCGCCTCGAGCGCTTCGGCCACCGTCTCCAATGCGTCCATGTGCCAGAAAATCTGCCGCTACCGTTACGCCGCACGCGACGGCTGCGATCAGGACCCTGAATGCCAATGGGACTTGCTCACCTCCGTCTGCGGCCGCCGCTGCGATACCCTCACGTTCTCGGAGTGCTCCGGTGCCCAAATGTGCATCTGGACGTCGGCAGGCAAATGCCTCACGCAATGCCCGTTCCGCTTCCCCACTCAAGCGCTTTGTGCTACCGACGCAGCCAACTGTCAATGGAGCAACAGCATGTCTCGCTGCAACCCAGCGTGCGCGTTGCGAACCGTCGCGTCCGACTGCGCCAACGACAACATGTGTATGTGGGACAATGGCACGAGCACGTGTGACCTCAAGTGCAACCTCAAGTACTCCACCGAGCCGGCCTGCGACGCCGACAAGCGGTGCATGTTCGACGATGTCCTCGGGTGCAAACTGATCTGCAATCGCATTTCGGCCCAAGGCGCTTGCACATCGGACGCCATGTGCCAGTGGCGCTCGAGTGGTGTTTGTGACAAGCAGTGCACGTATCTCTACGCCAACGTCACGACGTGCAGCAAGGACTCTGCTTGCTGGTGGTCGACGACCACTCAGGAATGCATCGCGGCATGCTACCTTTCCGGAACCCAGACGGCCTGTAACAACCGCGCGCAGTGCCGTTGGGATTCCACGTCGTCTCGGTGCAACGTGGCCTGCAGCTTCAAGTCGGTCGCGTCCTGCACGACAGACACCAAGTGCGAACTCACGACCGACGGTGCCGCATGCCGTGAACGGTGCGAATTTGCCTACTCGTCGCGCGATGAGTGCAATCAAGACTCACGCTGCATGTACGTGTCCGACGTGGCGATTTGCACCGCGACCTGCACGCGCCAGTCCCTCGACGTGTGCACCCAATACTCGAACTGCCGCATCAACACCACTAACCAGTGCGATCTCCGGTGCGACAAGAAGTACGTGACCTACGACGCCTGCGTGGCAGACACCACTTGCCAATACGACAATTTCCGCAGCGGCTGCAACTCGAAGTGCGACACGCTCAAGGCATCCTCCGACTGCGTTGCCAACAACATGTGTGAGTGGAACGGTGCCGTGTGCCTCAACAAGTGCGAGTACCGCTGGACGACCAACACCACGTGTAATGCCGACAATGACTGCACATGGGGCAACAACATCTGCACGAAGAAGTGCGGCAACCTCCTTGATGCCCCCACCTGTAACGCGGCGTCCAGCTGCGAGTGGCTTTCCACCAAGTGCGTGCCCAGCTGCAGCGTCCAGTTCATGAGCGACCTTCAGGGTTGCACGGACGCCGCGCCCCGATGCCAGGTCAACCCCCCACGTGGCACGTGCATCAAGGCATGCGACCGCATGATCGGCGCGGCGGAGTGCCAAGCCAACCCAGACGTCTGCATCTGGAGCACGGGCAAGCAGCAATGCACGACCATCTGCAAGTATGCCGCCACCAGCGCTGGCAAGTGTAACGCCCTCGCCGGCTGCATCTGGGACACCAGCTTCTCCGTCTGCAAGCAGGCCTGCTCCGCCTTGCCGACGACCGTCGACTGCATGGCGTCGGACGAGTGCGAGTGGTTCAGCAACAAGTGCGTGCAAAAGTGCTCTCAGATGAACTCAACGGTGTGCGACAGCACCACCGACCGCTGCAAGTTCAACTACGACTCATCCGTCCCGGCGACGTACGGCTGCCTCAAGCGATGCAGCCTCAAGTATCAGCTGGCCGGTCCGTGCAACGGCGACCGCATGTGCATGTGGGACTCGGCATCTGGACAGTGCCGCGAGACGTGCAACCAGCTTTCCACGACGCAGTATCCCGCGATGGTCTGGACGCAGGTCGCCGACCTGTGCTGGAGCGACAAGATGTGCGAAGTGCCACGGTATGCCAACACGACCTGTGCCATGCGCTGCTCGTACAAGTACGGAAGCCAGGAGCCTTGCAATGCCGACCCCAACTGCGTGTGGGACATCACCTCGATGCGCTGCTCGACGCACTGCTCCCTTCTCCAGGGCCGCTCAGAGTGCCTCGCCACCCCGGTTTGCGTTTTCAACACCAGCGTCGCCCCGGCGGCCTGCCAAGTGCAGTGCCAGTACCGCTTCTTCGACAAGGACTCCTGCAATTCGGTTCAGCCCACCTGCGTGTGGACGGAATCGAGCGCCACGTGCACGTCCACTTGCGGCTCGCTCACCAGTCAACCCGCCTGCACCACCAACACGTTGTGCGAATGGGCCTCCACGCAATGCCTCCAGCGCTGCGAGATTGCCCACAGCGATGCCACCACGTGCAACGCCGACCCACGCTGTGTATTCAACCCGACCCTGAATCTCTGCAAGGCCGCGTGTGGTCGCCTCACGGTCGACACGGTTTGTAACGAGAACGTCGGTGTGTGCGAATGGACCGCTCAACGCACGTGCGTCATGACGTGCAATGCCGCTGGACCGACACCCACACTCTGCGACGACACGATGCCCACAAACAAGACCTGCGCATGGGACTACAGCATGAACCAGTGCCGCCGCACGTGCAGCCAGATCACGTCGCAAGCGCAGTGCCTCAACGATGCCAAGTGCGCATTCGACACTGTCAATAACCTCTGTGTGACTCAATGCAGCTCGCGGACGCTCACCCAGTGCGAGCTGTTGGACGCTCGCTGTGTGATTCGCAACGGCACGTTGTGCGTGACCATTCCGGAGATCCGCGATCCCACCGTTGGCGACTGCCGCAACGATCCGCTGAATGACACCATGTGGGACCCCGTGACCCGCGTGTGCCGCACCGACTGCAGCTACCTCTCGACCGCTGCTTGCGAAGCGTCCACACTGTGCCGCGTGCCGCCCGCGTCCACCGGCGCTACCTGTATCCGCCGGTGCTACTACCTCTACGAAGACATGCCCACGTGCAACGCCGACACCACGTGCGTTTGGGACAGCACGCGCAAGTACTGCACGGAGAAGTGCCCCACGATCATGAGCCAGGTCAAGTGCGTCGCCAACCCGTTGTGCGACTTCATCGCAGGCGTCTGCGAGTACCGATGCCCATGGGAGTACAACACCTCGATGCTACCGCAGTGCAGCAACGACCCGCAGTGCCAGGTCTCCAGCGCCACATCGACGTGCGAGAACACGTGCACCAAGTACAACAGCTTGCCGAATGCTACCGCAATCGTTGGCTCGTGCGAGGCCGACCCGCTTTGCCGCATCGCCAACGGCACCACTTGCGTCTCCGGCTGCCGCCTTCTCGGCTACTTGAGCTGCCTCGGCGATAACACGTGCATCTGGGACCCCACCAAGCAAAACTGCTTCCCCACATGCTCTCGCCTCGACTCCAAGCCGGCGTGCGTCGCCCAAGCGAGCGTGTGCATCTATGACGACAGCAGCAACTACTGCAAGACTCAGTGCAGCATTCGGTTCACGACGCAAGCTGGGTGTGACACTGCCCCTGCTGACTGCCTTTGGAATGGACCCGCTCAAACGTGCATGCCCGCCTGCAGCCAGATCAGCACCTCGCAGGTTTGCCAAGCCAGTCCCTCGTGCGAGTGGGTCAATTTCAAGTGCCGCAAGCAATGCGGTCTTCGCACGGTACCGGAATGCGTCGTGAACGGCGATCAGCGTTGCGACACCTACCAACCCGGCTTCAACGGCGCGGCCATCCCGACTACCTCCTGGTGCGCCCTCAGCTGCCTCGCCAAGTACACGACACGCTCGACGTGCAACAATGACCCCAACTGCGCGTGGGACGCTGTCAACGAAGAATGCTCCAAGTCGTGCGCTCGAATCTCCTTCGACGCTGGTCAAGTCGCGGGCACCGTTGGAGCGCAGTCGCAAACGGCTTGCGTTGCTCAATCGCAGTGCCAGTGGATTAACTCCTCGAGCGTCTGCATCGCCAGCTGCCTCACGGCTTACACCGAACCGGTGTCCTGCAACGCCAACACCAACTGCATGTGGGACTCCTACCGCAACAAGTGCAACACGCTGTGCGACGTTCTCCCCACGGAAGGTGAGTGCCGGTCGTCGGGAGCGTGCGAGTGGCGCACGTCGACGAACAAGTGCGTCGTGCAATGTGCCTACAAGTACACCACTGATGTGAAGTGTAACAACGACACCAACTGCCGTTGGGACTCGCCTTCGCAGACCTGCCTATCCGCGTGCACCGCCACGACTCTCGGACAGTGCGAGCAACGCTCGGTTTGCCAGTTCAACAACACCTGCACGTCCACATGCGAATCCCAGTGCTTCACCGCCACCTGCTGCAACGCGCTGACCTCCTGTCTCTTTGACGCGACCACGGGTCAGTGCAAGGGCACCTGCCAACCCCGCACGGTGTCCAGCTGCGCCACCGTTCCTGGCATCTGCGAGGTCAATGATGTGGCTGCCCTCTGCGTCACGCGGTGCGACGTGAAGTATGCCACGGACAACGTGAAGTGCAATCTCGACCCCGCGTGCATGTACGACTGGACCGCCGACTTGTGCACCAAGGCGTGCAGCACGCTTCCCAACAGCGTGGTGTGCAACCAGCAGACCATGTGCAGCTGGGACGCGAGCAACAACGTCTGCCGCCGCACGTGCGACTCCAAGACGCTGCCCAACACCTGCACGGCGGATCCGACCTGCGAGTGGCTCGTGCAGCGTACGCCGCAGTGCAACAAGAAGTGCTCCATCCTTTACGCAACCTCTCCAGCTTGCAAGACCGACTCCTTCTGCATGTGGGATCCGACGCAGGCGCTCTGCATCCCGGCGTGCACGTACCTCAACCCGACAGCTTGCCAAGCTAACGTGCTGTGCGGATACGAGAATGCCACGTCATGCAAGCAGCTTTGCAAGTACCGCTGGACCGACAACGTCACGTGCTCTCAAGACCCGGAGTGCCAGTGGGACTCCGTGCACGAGCGATGCGCCGGCCGCTGCAGCACGTTGATGGCATCCGAAACCCTTTGCCTCACTTCCGACGTCTGCCAGTGGCTCAAAGGTGGCTGCCAACAGCAATGCGTCTTCGTGTCGACCACGCCAGTGGGCTGCACCGTGCCCCCGTTCGACCAGTCTTGCGAGTGGGATCCTTACCGCAACCAGTGCGTCAACACGTGCCAAAACTACATGCAGGAAACGACCACCTCTCGTCAGATGGCCGCGTGCACGGCCGATCCTTTCTGCGAATGGTCATCCACCAACACCTGCGAGAAGCGCTGTGCCCAGATGAACTTCAACAAGTGCGAAGCGAACAACGCCAGCTGCATGTGGGACACGGCCGCAGGAACGTGCAAGACCATCTGCAATCGTATCTCGCTCGAGGCGTCCTGCACCGCCGAGTCCATGTGCGCGTGGAACGGCGCCAACTGCCAGCTGCTCTGCAACTTCCGCTACCGCAACGAAGCTGCCTGCAACAACGACACCAAGTGCAGCTGGGACACCGGCAATGGCGTCTGCGTGGCGACGTGCGCGCTCATCAGCGATCAAATTACGTGCACATCTCGTCCCCAGTGCGCGTGGCAGAACCGCAAGTGCGTGCCCGCGTGCTCGACCCTGTCGCCCGCATTGTGCAAGTCCTCCGGTTGCGCCGAACTGCCTGGCGGCCTGTGCGGTGAGCCCTGCTCAAGCCAGTACTTCCAAGAAGGCACCTGCAACGGCGACTCGGCGTGCATGTGGGACGGTACCACGTTGACCTGCACGCGCACGTGCACCGCCATTAGCGCCGCTTCTTACCCTGGCTTATCGGCCGTCGAAATTCAAACTATGTGCGTCGCGAAGTCCATGTGCGACTGGAACGCCACTTCCTGCGTGAAGAAGTGCCAATTTGCTCACCTTGATTCGCAGTCCTGCGCGCTCGACCCCATGTGCGCATGGGACAACGCACGGTCCCTCTGCAACACGAACTGCACGACCATCGTCACCACGGATCGGTGCGTGCTGAACCCCATGTGCGAGTGGGTCACGAGCAACGCCGCGACGCCCTGCCAGTTCCGTTGTGCGCTGCGATACAGCGCTCAGGATGCCTGCACCACCGATCCCACTTGTCTGTGGAATGGGACGACCGCCCTCTGCCAGCACAACTGCACCACGACGGACAAGGACACGTGCATTTCGGACCGTCAGTGCCGTTGGTTGAACAACGTCTGCACCCGTGGCTGCGCGGAGACGTATTTGACGTCCGCGTTGTGCACTCAGGACACACTCTGCGTCTGGGATCCGTCCGCGTCCACGTGCCGTGATGCCTGCGAGACGCTGCGCTCCTCCGACTGCCTCGCGCTGCCGGCGATCTGCACGTACAACTGGACCTCGCAGAAGTGCCTCACCAAGTGCAACATTCGCTATGGCGCGAACCAAGCCACGTGCACGGCCGACGCCCGGTGTGAGTTTGACCAGACGCGCAACTCTTGCGTCGGTGCCTGTGCGATTAACTTGGACACCGCTACTTGCAATGCGCAGTCGTTCTGCGAGTGGAACAGCCGAGCCGCGACCTGCAACCGTCTGTGCCAATACTACCCGAACGCGTCGACGTGCGCCACGAACGCTCTCTGCGAGTACCGTGGCAGCGTCTGCACCAAGAAATGCGAATACCGCTACACCACGTCGCAAGACTGCGCAGCGGACTCCGCCTGCCTGTGGGACGTCGCCGTCGACACTTGCGTGGCGACGTGCTCCCGCATCGCAACCCTCGCCTCCTGCAACCTCCTGCGCGCCTGCACGTGGAATGGTACGAACTGCCGCTTGGCCTGCCCGCAGCGTCACACGGACGCCGTTTCGTGCGACTTGGACGGCGACTGCAGCTGGGATGCCGTGCGCCAGTCTTGCGCGCCGATTTGCGACAAACTCGGTGGTGGCATGGCCTGCGGCGTTCAGCCCCTCTGCATGTACACGGCCGCTTGCCAGGAACAATGCCGCTTTGCACACAACGATTCCACCAGCTGCAACAGCGACACGGCCCGCAGCTGCATTTGGAATTCCTTCGGCAGCTTCTGCGACGTGACTTGCGTCACACAGAAGACCGCCGCGAGCTGCCAGTCCAATTCTCTCTGTGAGCTCATCCGCAGCCCAACCGGCAACTTGACCCTCTCCGGACAACAGTACTTCTGCAACAAGACGTGCGAAGCCTCATTCGCGTCCATGTTCGATTGCAACCTGAAGAGCGACGGCCGCTGTGCGTGGGACGCCGCTGGCCAGGCCTGCCGCCGCCGCTGCGACTCGATCGGCAGCCCTTCGGAGTGTAACGAGATGCAGAACTGCGTGTGGTCGGCCTCGACCAACGGATGCGTCGTCGATTGCGCCTTCGCCGCGGATTGCGCCGCTCGCCCCGACTGCGTCGTGGATCGTAGCACTGGCATCTGCAAGTCAGCTTGCCCCGAGCGCAGCACGGCCACGCTCTGCAATGCCGATGACGACTGTGTCTGGGACTCGCGCAACACCCGCTGCCGCGAGCGATGTGAGGTCATTCTCGACAAGAACAAGTGCATGACGAGCGCAAGTTGTGTGTGGAGCAAGGGCTCCGACAGCTGCGTGCGCCACTGCTCGCTGTTGTACCCCAGCGAGGGCACCTGCGGTGCGGATCCTCGCTGCATGTGGGACACGTCGGTCGCAGCCTGCACAACCGCCTGCCCGGACATTTCCATTGACGTCAACAACACGCTCACCACCCAGCAGTGCAACTCGCAGACGATGTGCCAGTTGAACTCCAAGGTCAACCGATGCGAACTCCGCTGCCAGTTCCGCGCGACCACCGCGGCGGGTTGCTCGTCCTTCTCTGACTGCTTCTGGAATTCCCGCGCCGGCGTGTGCGACACCAAGTGCTCCGTCATTACCGACATGATTGTGTGCAAGTACAGTGCCCTATGCATGCCCAACGCGAACAACACCGTCTGCATCCCGAAGTGCACGACGCGCTACCTGAATTCCGCGCAATGTAACGCTGATGAGCAATGCACATGGGATCCCAGTCAATCCCTCTGCGTCAACGACTGCTCCCTGTCCACGAACGCGACGTCCTGCGCCAGCAACCTGTGCAATGCCACCTTGTGGCCCGTGACGGAGAAGTGCGCCCCCATCTGCGAAACCAGCGGTGCCTACAACCCGACCAAGTGCAACAGCAAGCCGCAGTGCATCTGGGACAACGCGAACGATCTCTGCGTCGACAAGTGCACCACGACGCCCACACAAGTCGAGTGCCAAGCCCGCAAGGATATTTGCGAGTGGAGCGTCGGCCTCCTTCAATGCAATACCAAGTGCTCGGTGAAGTACAGTGCCCAAGGACCATGCGATGCGGATCCGCTTTGCCAATTCGATGCGGCCAAGAAAGTGTGCGTTCAGGCGTGCCGCAACTACCCTGCGCAGGCAAGCTGCGAAGCTCAGGACTCGTGTCAGTGGTCCGCGTTGAAGCAAACTTGCAAGCGCAGCTGCGCGTCCAACATCCAGGCCAACACGTGCGTGGGCGACAGCGAGTGCCAATGGAACGCCCTGAACCAGACGTGTGGCACCAAGTGCTACCTGCGCTACGGTGGCAACAGCGACGCGTGCATCGCCGACCGCGAGTGCATGTGGGACACCGCCACCACATCGTGCAAGATGAACTGCAACCTCAACGTCGGTGCTGCCGCGTGCGCCATGGACCCAGCGTCCTGCGACTTCAGCAACTCAACTTCCACCTGCAACCAGAAGTGCCAGGCTCAGTTCTTGAACCAACTCGCCTGCGCCAGTGCGCCCACGCGGTGCACGTGGCTGAGCACCAATGGTCTCTGTGCCACGAAGTGCTCCGAAGTCACTTACGCCAACCAAGCCTCCTGCATCAGCAATCCGCAGTGCGAGTACAACAACGGGCCTTGCGTGGATCGCTGCACGAGCGTCACGGCTCAGGCGCAGTGCCTCGCCGCCAACGGTTGCGCCTGGAATGGCAACTCTTGCACGTTCGACTGCACGAAGGCCGCCGTTCCCTGCCCTTCGGCGTGCCGTCAGACCGCGAGCAACACCTGCGAGAATGGTTGCGGCACGTACGGCAGCGACATGTTCGCGTGTTCCGCGGACTCGAAGTGCATGTGGGACCCAGTCCTCAAGACTTGCAAGAACCCTTGCAGCAGCCTCACGCCCGACCTCTGCGCGGCCGATAAGATGTGCGTCTCTAACAACGGCGTCTGTGGTCTGTCCTGCCAGTACAAGTACAACGCGAGCACGTCGTGCGATAACGACGTCAACTGCATGTGGCGTCAGGATGCCGCCTTCTGCGATGACAATTGCCGCGTGCGTGGCGATTCTGCTTCTTGTTTCACGAACCCGCAGTGCACTTGGCTGCCAAGCTTGTCACTGTGCCGCCGAGCGTGCAAGTTTGTGGCCGTGGCGACCTGCACGCAGAGCGAGAACTGCTGGATCGACCCCTCGACGCAGCAGTGCTCCGATCAGTGCTTCGTCCGTTGGGGCGCCAACGGTGCTTGCAACAACGACCCGCAGTGTGAGTGGAGCTCACGAGCCAACGTTTGCGGACCTCGTCGTTGCACCGCCACTGACCAGCCAACGTGCGAGTCCGACAGCGCCTGCGCTTGGAACACGACCGCTAACGTTTGCTGGCGAAAGCAATGTACCTGGACCGACCCGCTTTCGTGCAGCTCCGACCCGGCGTGCGAATGGTTCTCTCGCAACCTTACCTGCGGATACCAGATTTGCCCGTACGCCACGAAGAACTCGACCTTGTGCAAGGCCGCCGGGCCCAACTGCTTCTGGAGCACGGACAACCAGGCCTGCCAGAAGACGTGCACCAACTTCGGCGCCAAGACGGAGTGCCTCGACAGTGGTCGCTGCGAGTGGGGCTACGATGGCATGTGCCACGACACTTGTGCCTCTATGTACAACGGCGGCCAGACCAAGCCCGTCAACGTTTCCGGCTGCAACGCCGACCCCAACTGCGTCTTTGACGCTCAGTCCAGCAAGTGCATGAAGGGCTGCCCAACCTTCGGAAACGAATCCTTTTGCATTGAGTCGGATGGCAACCGTAACGTGTGCCTTTGGAAGGGAACTGGCATTCCCGGCGTTCCGCCGTCGTGCCAGCCGCGCTGCTCGGTGAGGTTCGGCACGCAGTCTGCGTCCAGCGCCTGCGCCAAGGATCCTTCGTGCGAGGAGTACTACATCCCCACGACCGGCGGTGGCGTACAGTACGCGTGCGGCGAACCTTGCAGCCGCTTCGATCTCAGCAACTGCTCCACGGCCAGCAACGGCGAGTGCGAGCGCGGCTTCGTGAACAACACGGCCGTCGCTTGCCAGAAGGTGTGCAACAAGGCTTACCGCGACATCAACTTCTGTAACTCTGATCCCTTGTGCCAATGGCTCGGCAACTCGTCGTCGACCAACGGCTGTTGGGAGAAGTGCGAAATGCTCGATATTTCTGCCGACAGCGACCTGTGCGTGAACCACGCTTCCGACTCGTGCAAGCTGATCCCCAACCCGAACTCTCCGAGCACGTCCATCTGCGTCACCAAGTGCTCGTCCAAGTACAACGACGTCGTGAACTGCAACGCCGATGACAACTGCGTGTGGACCGGCGGTATCTGCGATGACGGCTGCGGTCTCCGCAACTCTCAGGAGTGCGGCCAAGTGAGCGACGCGTGCAGCACGACCACGACCCTCCTGCCTTGCATCCGCAACTGCGCGTCGCGCCACCTCACGAAGGAGGGCTGCGTCATCGACAAGGAGTGCCAGTGGAATGACTTCTCAGGCCAGTGCCAGCAGGCGCGTTGCTTCGCGGTTCGCCAGTCCGCGTGCACCAGCCAGCCATACAACTGCGACTGGGCCAACCAGAATTGCTACCAGCCATGCGAGGCTCAGTTGCTCGCGGTCGACTGCTTGAAGAACCCGAACTGTGCCTTGACGGTGAACCAAACCTGCGCTCGGCAGTGCCAGTACCTCACCCCGGCGACGTGCCCCATCTCCTCGCTCTGCATCGTCTACGCCAATCTGCCAAACAACTGCACTGATGATTGCAGCCTCATGACGACTGAGCTCAGCTGCGTGAAACAGCCGCAGTGCCGCTACGACGGTGTTGGAAAGGTCTGCGTGCCCAAGTGCAGCGTGGCCCTAAGCCCCGCGATGAACTGCTCCAACATCAGCACCTGCACGCTCGACACGGCCAACAACCAATGCATCGACAACGCCTGCTATGGCACGCCGCAGGCGACGTGCTCTGCCAAGACACGCTGCTGGTGGAACACGACCGCGAATCAATGCGAACTGACTCCCTGCGACTACCAGAGCTTCGAGGCCTGCAATGCGTTCCCCAAGGACTGCGAATGGTACTACGCCAGCGCGTCGACTCAGACGTGCCGTCCGCTGCTCTGCCCTGCCACGCTCCCGCAGACGGACTGCGAGCTCATTACCGGCTGCCGCTACGTGGTCACCAACACCTCCGCGACCTGCCAGCGCAAGCCATGCTTCTTCTCTACGCTCACGGAGTGTGTCGCGAACGGGTGTCAATGGAACCAGAACAACAAGACATGCGCGGTTCCGATTCTTGACTGTCTCTACACCGACTACTCGTCGTGGACTACGTGCACCCTCCCTTGCGAAGGCGGCGTTCAGTTCCGCACGCGATCGATCATCCGTAACGCCCTTCCAGGAGGCATCGCGTGCGACCGTAACACGTTGGTGCAATCTCAGGCGTGCAACCAGAACATCACGTGTGACTGCTCCAGCGCCAGCGATGCTCTCGAATGCTCCAAGATGCCCAATTGCCAGTTCAACAACGGCGTCTGCGGACCCTTGCCCGCGATCGGCTGCGCAAAGTACAGCGACAACGTGACGTGCGTCAGCTCGTCCACCGATCTCTGCGCGTGGCGTGAGCCTGGCGTTTGCGTCCCGTCCACCCCGCCGACGTGCTCCGGCCTGCTCGACGAAGCCGCTTGCAAGGCCACGACCTCGGTGACATGTGTCTGGGCGCAGGGCAACTTTGATCCCAGCTCCACGACTCCTACCTACCCGTTCGCCGAGGACGCTATTTCGCTTTCCCCCACCACGGTGGCGACGCTCAACGCGCTTACCGTCGTCGTGGCCGCGAACTACCGCCGTGGGCTCGACAGGCTGTTCATTGACCCCAAGCTGATCAACGCGTCCAAGCTGCTTGCGTCTTGGTTCGAGGTGTCCGGTGTGCTTCGCATCGAAGGTGCGGCGACCGTGGCCTCCTACGAGGGATTGCTGCAGAAGGTCATCTTCGTCTCGACCAGCACCGACGCCTCCACCCGCACCATCTCCTGGGCGGTGAGCACCGGCGCACACTTCAACCCGGTCACGAACCACGTCTACAAGTACATCCAGAACTCCCTGTCATGGAACGCCGCGAAGGCCGCGTGCGAGCGCACCAACTACTTCGGTGAGCCGGGTTACCTCGCGACGATCACGAGCAGCCAGGAAAGTTCGTTCATTTCGTGGCACATGTCCGACAGCGGCTGGATGGCCGCGATGGCGACCGAAGGTGTCTGGGCTTGGGTCTCCGGACCGGAAGGGATGGCCAACGATGGCTCCGGCACGGCGTTCTGGGTGGGTAAGTCAGCTCTCGAAGGCGGCCAGGCCGTCAACAACTCCTTTGTCAATTGGGACCTGTCTCAGGGCGTGTTGCAGCCTACCGGAAAGGACGGCGAGATCTACGGCCGTCTTGGTCTCTCCGGCTCGTGGTTCGACGAGGCGGTTGGCTCACCGGTGGCGGGATACACTTGTGAGTACGGAGGCATGAACAGCCCCGCTCCGCCCGCCGGCACCGTTGGCTCCACGGCGATCGCGTGGGGCGGCTGCATGCTTCCCCCTGCCGATGCGTGCAATGCGCTCAAGAGCGAGCTGTGCCAAGGCCGCCCAGACTGCGTCGTCTCGGGCACCACGTGCCAACCGACGTGCACCGGTCTCACGGAAGCCAATTGCCCAACCGCGCAGTCCACCACGGTCTCTTCCTGCCTCGTCAGCGGAACGATCCAGCCAAACGTCTGCGACGCGAATCCGTGCTCGTTGAAGTCGCTCGCGGCGTGCACTGGCTCCTGCGAATGGAACAACGGCGTGTGCCAACCCACAACCGGCTGCGGTCGCTGGACATCACAGACGACATGTCAAGTGGACACCAACTGCGCGTGGAATGGCGCGACGTGCCAGCGCGCTTCTTGCTCTCGCTACCAGACGATCAACGCTACCTGCGCCGACATTCCGTGCCAGTCCAAGTGCAGCGCCGATCCCTTCTGCGAGTACGTCGCGACTCTGACGATGTGCGCTGACCGACGGTGCGCTACTGCGGAAGCCTGCGCCTCGACGACGTTGTGCCAGAACATCACCGCCCCGAGCGGCACAACGGCGTTCCCGCCGGGTGGGCTTCCTATTCTCGTATTCCGTACTCCCGCGAACCCCGAGCTGCCATCGACCATTTCCGGGCTGTCCGTGTTCATCTCCAGCGGCATGCAGTCGGGCGATATGTTGGGCCTCAAGGTGTCCTTCCCGGGCGTCACCGCGACGTACGACGCCACCGTCGGCGTCCTGTCGCTGTCAGGGCAGGGTTCTTACAACGCGATCTTGGCCAACGTGACCTTTTCAACGACAAGCAGCGCGAACGCACCACGCACGGTTTCGTACGCCGCCCTCGCAGGAGGCGTCGTGGAGCCCGTTCTTGCCCCGCAATGCGGCGTCTACCTTGAGTACATCCCATCCTCCGGCGTTTCCTACAAGGAAGCCGCGTCGGACTGCAAGCTGCGCAAGTACTTCGGCTTGCAGGGATCGCTGGCGATGGTACCGAACGATGCCACGCAAGCGCTGCTGCTGCGCGCCTTGGGTCCGAAGATTGTCGCGTGGCTCGGCGCAACGGGTGTGCCCGCTGTCGGAGGAGCCCTCTGGAGCTGGGCGTCGACTCCGCCAGTGACGTTCTTCAAGGGTTCAAGTACGATTGGTATTTCAACTGGGTTCAGTCTCTGGGGCAGCGATCAGCCCAAGACGCCCATTGGCAACACGCTTGGTTTGGCCATCACCGCTGACGGCACGTGGGCCGCGCTGGACGTGAGTTCCTCCAGTGCCACGGGCTACTTCTGCCAGTACAATTACTCCTCGAAAACACCATCGGCATTCTTCGGCGGTGCCGCCACCCTCACGCCAGAGGGGTGCTTCCCGCAGCCGTGTTCCTACACGGACGGTGCCCGATGTGCGCTTGACTCAGCGTGCTCCTGGTCAGGGACGGCGTGCTCCGTCACCAATTGCGCGGCGACAACGGATCACAAGTCTTGTAACGCTCTTGCCACGTGCTACTACGACGTCAAGGCAAAGACGTGCCGCTCCGCGCCTGCGTCGATATGCCCAACGCTCAAGCCATCCGACTGCGCTTTGTCGGACGAGTGCGAAATGTCTGGCGGCAAGTGCCATCCCACGACGTGCTCGAAGCAGGCTGACAAGCTCAGCTGCAACTCAGAGGACGACTGCCAATGGGGCGATGACAACCACTGCACCAAACGTCTCTGCGGCGCCAACAAGGTCGAGGATTGCGTTCAGGACCCGATGTGCCAGTGGAGCGCCACCGGTGGCTGCTCTCCTATTTTGTGCGTGGCCGCCAAGAACGCGACGGCGTGCAACGGCATCCTCGTCAGCGGTGCAAAGGTTTGCGACTGGCAGGTGAATGCCGTGCCGCAATGCCAAGTCAGTCCCTGCGGCTACTCGGACCAGTTCACGTGCCTCGCCAACGCGGCCTGCGACTGGAACTTCACCACGAAGGTATGCGCCCGCAGCATGTGCTCAGGCTTCACCGAGGACCAGTGCGAGAAGGGCCAGGTTCCCGGCTGCTCCGTTCGTGACGTCGACGATCGCTGCGTGCGCTCGATTTGCAATGTGAACTCGTCCGACGTTTGCAAGGACAAGTCGCACAAGGACGTGTGCATCTGGTCCAAGCTGTCGGATGACGATGATCAAGGATGCCAAGTGCGCAACCTCGAGCAAATGTCGGCGTCCTTGGCCGCCGCCGCGGACGCGGGCGTGTGCAAGGAAAAGGTGGCTGAGATGCTGGCCCTGAAGATCCTGCTCCCAGTCCTCATCATCTTGCTTGCCCTCGGCCTCGGCTGGATGATCTACCGCCAGCGCAAGACTACGCCGCAGCGGTCGGGGTACAACTTCAACAATGCCGGGCAGGAGCTCTCCGAAAAGTTGAACGACGAGTTGTAAGCTCTGATGACGAACGCGGGTGGGAAGAGGGTGGCGCCGTCTAACGGAACCCCCTCAACCCCCGATCGATTTCTCCTCATCCTCCTCCTCCTGTCTTTTGTTTACGCCCCTCTCCCTACTCTCCCTCCACCTTCTCGTGCGCCGGCTGCTGCTCGACTCAAAACAGGACAAGATCCTCCCAACTCCACCCTGCCTGACCTCCATTTCTCCTCCTTTCTCTGAAAACGGCTTACCCAGTTTCACTGGTTTCTTGCGCACAACAAGCGTCGCCGGTGCCCCTCTCGCCGAATGAGGTGAGATCTATCAGTGGGATCAACGCCGGCCCCCGCGCTTCTTCGTGCCAGAAACCGCTCCACGTGATGATTGGACCGTTTCCATTTTCCTCCTACTTTTTCTGTCCTGCGAAGAAAATCCAAAAGGAGTTCTCGAATTCCTGTGGACGTTTTGCTTCGGTGTCGCCAAGTCAGAGCCGCCGCCATCATGCGAGAAAATTTCCCTTCTGAATCTCCATCGCACTTTCGTTTCGTCTTCCCCTTCCGCCTCTTTCCTTCCGGAGAGTGCCTTTCCCTCTGTGTTTTTTTTCGCGCATTCGGGTGTTGTATGGGTTTTGGGTTTCGATGCGCAAAACATAAAACGCGGTGATACGGTAGCGGTCTCGTACTCAAAAGGACCGTATGAGAGTCAAGGAGAAAGACGAGGAGCGCCTTCGCTTTGGAACTTTTCCCCTTCTTTTGTTTGCCCCCACTTCTCTTGTTTCGTTCTCCTGACCCTCTGGCACTCTGGTGTGTGGAGAGAATTAGGGGACACAGCGAACGACGTTTGATTTCTTTACCCCTTCCCATCGAGCAACGGTCCCCATTCGTTTGGTCGCGTCAAGCTTCGCCTTACATGCGCTTATTGTTGAAATTGCAGTTTTGGAAAAAGGGTCTTCCTCTCTTCATACCATTTTTCCCGGAGAGGGAAAAAAAATACTGAGGCCCTTTCATTTTTCCCGACGAAAAGGCGTTGGTGTTGTTGGGCGTTGGTTTGGCACCGCACATATCGTTCTGCCATTCATCCAATCCCCTGCGCTTCGCGTACCGCCGATCACAACACAGACACCACCCGATCATCGCCCCCTAGATATGAACAACTACCAACTCTACGAGGAGATCGGCCGTGGCAACCACAGCGTCGTCTATAAAGGTCGTCGCAAGAAGTCCATCGACTACTTCGCCGTGGCGTCCCTCGAGAAAAGCCAACGGCAGCGACTGCAGCACTCGGTCGGTCTGCTACGACACGTGTCGCCCCATAAAAACATCATCCGATTCCACAATTGGTATGAAACCACCAATCACCTGTGGTGCATTACGGAGTACTGTACGGGGGGTGACTTGCGCGCCGTGCTCAATGCCGACCGCAGCGGTCTCCCCGAGGCGAGCACGCGATGCTTCGCGCTCGACCTCGTCGAGGGTCTGATGCACGTGCACGCGCGTTCCGTGCTGTACAACGACCTCAAGCCGTCCAACGTGCTGATCGATGATGTCGCCGCGTTGCGGCTGTATGACTTTGGATTGGCGTTTTCCTTCGAAGACGCCGTGCTAGGAAAGGGCAGTGTTGGCACCCCGGCTTATATGGCACCCGAGCTGTTTCGCGACGATGGTGTGCACAGCTCAGCGTCGGACATTTGGTCGCTCGGGTGCGTCATCCTTGAGATGGCCAGTGGTCGACCGCCGTTCGTCGACGCCGCGCTCGAACCTCTGATAGAAAAGATTCTCTGTGAGCCGCTCGGCGCGGCATCGAGGTTGCCGCAGTACACGGCGAGCTTCTCCGAGCTCATCGAAGGGATGTTACAGAAGGATCCGTTGGCACGATTCACTTGGAAAGAAATCGTTGCTTCCGATTTTTGGGGTGCGGACAAACCTGTCTTGGTGGACATTCCCACGGAGCCAGGGCTGGAACAATATCGCCGCAATGTTCACGCTCGCGCGGCGACGCTGCCCGAGTCCCGAGACCGTTCCCGCGCGCGGTCGGATGCGCTTCGAGCGTCCATCAATGCGGAGCACAACTGGAAGAGGGAGCACATGCCTCCTTCGTCCTCCTCCGCGGCTAGAAATGGAACTCCAGGGAGCACCAATCACAGAAGTCGACAGCCGCCACCTCCACCGCCCCCTCCGCAGCCCGCCGCCACGGATGGAACGAGTGAGACCGTTTCGACGTCCGACAGCGCGGCCGCCGCTGCAGTTGGGGCGCCGCCACTGCCTCTCCCGGTAACGGCCAGCCACACTAATCCCCGACCCGACTCTCGGGACATCAACGGACCGTCCGTCGCATCCACCGTGGACGTGGAACGCGAACTCGATTTTCGAGACGCTGACACGCGGGATCGAGAGCAAGCCGGGGAGCGCAGTCTGGCGGGTCGTGTCGATCCCTCTCAAGGTACCTCCTCGTCAAGTAACATTGCACCCTCCTCGGTGCAGCTTCTCTCCACGGTTACCCAACCCTCCACCGCACCACTGGCCCCTGCTGCGGCAATCGTCGCTTCCGCTCCCTCCTCGACGGCGGCGGCGGCAACGGCTGTGAGACCGCTGTCCTCGCCGGTAGTGGACGAAGTGGGCTCCCAACCGACAGCGGCGGCCGCGTTCGTACCGTCCAAACACACGATCCTTCATGCCACAATGGGGGTCAAGCCTAATGGTGGCGAGTCACAAGCCGTTCCGAAAAGCGCCGGTGTCGTCGTGACGCCAGCCGGTGGTGATGCCGCCCAACCTAACCTTAGCACTGCGCCGAATGTCGGCGGTACCAAGCCGACGACACCACCGAATCCACCTCCTGGGACGGGGGCAGGTGGTGGCTCTCAAGCGGCTGCCACTTCTGCACCGCCACCGTCTTCAACCCAGACCGCGTTGAGCGTGGCCGCCACCACCGTCTGTGTCGTACCCTTGCTGCAGCACAACAGCGACAACGCAGCCAAGCCAATTTTGTTTAACAGTCGCATCGAAAAGCAGCCCGAAGCCAAATACGAGGCCTCAGAACTACCATTTCCCGCGAGAACGGCCGCGCATGTGCGCCTACTGGAGGGGAAAGAACTCGAAAACTTCCTGGCCACGCTCTACCGCGCGTTGTCCTCCACCGCCTGCCCTGCGCAGCAAATGCACCACATCGTTAGCTATTTGGAGTCGCTTTGTGGCGACTCGACGATCGTCAGCAACGTTGTGAATTCCGTGGTGCTGGTTGCCTGTGTCAAGCTGCTTGGAAGCGACTCTCTGCCGAGTCAAACCTGCGCACTGGTCGCGTCGGTCATCGGCCTGTTGGTTCGTCACGCGGCATTCATTCGCCCTGACTTTCAGCGGACAAACATCTACCCTGCGCTGTTAACGGCGTCACGCGCGGAAGGGGCGCCGAAGCTGAGACGAAAAGCCGTTGCCTGCCTTGGTGAGATTGTGTTCTACATCGCCTCACAGCCCGCCGCGGAACGGGCTCAAGCCGACTGGCAGCTGCCACCTGATGTACCGCCCGCGTGGCTCCTTTCACTGGCCGACGAGGATGAAATCGTCCGACACTACGCCGCGAAAGCCCTGGAGAATGTGTGTACCACGGGGGACGCCGCCATCATGCAGCCTTTCGCCAACCGCGCGATGATCCTCCAGCTCATGACGCTGGCGTCGGCGTCGAGCGGCAAAAGTGAGTTTCTCAAAGCGAGTGCCGTGTACGCGGCCACGCGACTGGCCCTCGTTGTCGATCGATCGCTGTTGCCAATTGTGAGCGCGTCGTTACTGTCGGTGCGCTCATCCGCGTCCGCCACTACCGCCGCCGCGGCTTCCCCGTTGTCAAACGATTCGCTCACGTCGCCCTCTGCCATTCCTCCGCCGACGGCCGCGACGTCGATCGTGTTTCTCGACCTACTGGGTTCCAACGTGGTCAAGAACCCCCAAACGTTACTGACATTCGTAGCCGTGTTTCTGTTGCGCGGCATTTCGGCGCTGTTCGCGACGGGCACGTCTGGGCAGCCGCCCGTTGGCCACTTGCAGGCGTTTCAGGTGGCCTGTCGCTTGAAGTACACAACTGCGGGCGTCATTCCGGCCGATTTTGGCCACTGTCCTCACGTCTCAGCGTCGCAGATCGCCCAATTCGTGTCGGATCTGGTGGGGAGCCACCCCGAGCGATTGCTGACCGCGATCACCTGTTGCACGGATCACAGTCAAGCGGTCATCCGCGGCAAGGCGTGTCTCGCGTTGAGCATGTTGTTTGTGTGGTCGCCGGCGCTGTTAAGCGCGGCCGTCGAGCGCCGGCTCGTCCCCCTACTCGACCGTCTTATTGCGAGGGACAAGGAACCCTATGTGACACAATGTGCGGCAGCGTGCCGCGCGTGCATCGGACAGTTCGCTGCTGGTAGTCTGGCGAATCTCGTCGGCGGGTTGGCGACCTTGGCGGCCATGCCACCCGGGTCATCATCGCAAAGCATGGCCCAGCAGTACAGTCAGTACGCAACCTGCGTCGTCACGACGGTGGGATCGTCCCCAGCGCTCCGCCAGACGATCCAGACTACCGAGGCCTACGTGCTTCTAGGCCAATCGCTCGTCAACCTGGTGAAAGCCCACGCAACGTTGTGTCAAAGTATCCCGGGCCCCGAGGCCACTCCGCCACCAGCGGCGGACGTGCCTCCGGCTTCAAGCAGCAGTGCCGGCGGCTCCTTCGCCGCCATCGCGGACTTGACCAGGCAGATACTACAACTTGCAGATGCCGGTTGTCAAGATGCATCAGCGTTACTGAGCAACTATCAAACCGTCCTCACGGACCTCTTGCCCTCACTCTATTTGGCGCATCGGATGTCCACGGACACCGCAGCGCTGTTGCAAACCATGGGTAGCTCATCCCCGTCTCCGACGGCGGCGGCGGCGACGAGTCCCCCTCCGCCGTGTCCGTCTCCGTTGGAGGCACTCTCGGCCGCCGTGGCCAGTGCCCGGTTCACGTCATTCAAGATCATGTTTGACGTGTTCGCGGCGCTGATGAGTGACCCAACCGTCTACGATCCGACAGGCGCCACCGCGCATTCCCCGAACGTCGTGTCCCTGCATCACTACGCTGATCAGCTCGTCGCGTCCATGCCCGGCATGCTGTCGGACGACGCCGGTGCGCCGGAGATGCTCGCCCTGTACGCACTCAAACTGGCGGACCTGTTTTGCAACAAGAACACCCTTCTGATCACTCAGATTGCGACGGAGGACACGGTGAACCGGCTCTTAGGGTTCATCGCCCCGGGTAGTCAGCACAGCAGTGTGTACGCGGTCTGGGTGCTGCTCCGATGCGTTCAGCTCGGCGGCGAACGCCTGATGCGCGCCGCTCTGTCGCACGCGCTCGTGGCGCGGATCGCGGATATTCTGTTGGAGGCCCGGAGAGTTGATTCGTCACTGCAAGAGTTTGTCGAACCTGCCATTGAGACGATGTTTTATGTGCTCTCGGCTGCGGCCCAGTCCGCGAGGGCAACAGCCGAAGGGAAGGAAGACCACAGCGGCGGGAAGGGATCGTCGCACGGAGGGGGCGATGGCGACGGGGGAGGACTTCTCGACCTCGTGGAGGGCTGCCGGCCATGGGCCCTGGCCATGGCGGACATCGTCGTACCCTACTGCGCGATGGATGAACCGTACGGCGAATGTGCCGCAAGCTGTGTGCTGCTCCTGTCCGAAACCTACATCGACGCGCGCGTCCAAATTGCCAACGGTGCGGCTAGCGCGATCATCAGGCAGTGCCTGGTGGACTCGTCAGACGCGGCCGCGACCCTCGTCTATCCCTTGGTCCGTGCACTGACGGAAACGATTCGGCAACCCGCGAATGGCGGCGCAGCGTCGGGACAATCGGAAGATCCCTCGTCACACCGCGCGGGGGAGACTGCGGCAGCCCAGTCACAAGTGCTGAACGACGGCGTGCGGCAGCTGATGTGCGATGAAGTGCTGCTCGCCGCCGTGCAGGGCGCATGCGACAGCCATCGTCTGGAACTGAGTCAGGCGGCTTTGGCATTTATCGCCGCGTATGAGCAGCGCTCGGCATGAGGACACTTTTTTTGTGTGGGACAAGGGGGGAGGCGACAGCGAAAAAAATTCAGAGTTTCCGAGGGACGGTCACCACGGCAGCCACATCACCACCCTTCCATTTTTTCCCTCTCTTTCTTTTTTTCCCCCCTGGAAGGATGCAATCCCAGTCGTATGTCCGACAGTCACTATACTGCCTTTTGTTCCCGTCTGCGCTCGGAGCTGCAAACAGCAGTTTTCGAACCATCGATAGAAGAGAGAGAGAGGAGTTGTCGCGCAGTAGTTTGAAAAATGAAGAGGGAGAGAGAGAACGCTCGGCAGAAGTAGTGGTCCTTCTTACGAGTGGTGGTACCCTTCAAAACGCCAGCATCTTCTCCGAAGTACGCGAACTTGATTCAAGACCAGACTGTCGATTATATTTTTTTTAGTCTCTTTCCATTTTTCTCTTTGTTTGGCTCCAACGAGCGCCCCAATACGCACGTGACCGCTCCACCGTAGACATTATTAACACACAGTCAAATGTCCGAACCACCAAAGAAACTGCCCCGCACCGAGCGGACCACCTCCGGCGCCGTTCGCGACCACGGCGCCATGGAGCGTGAGGAGGAGGAAAACTTCAAAACCGGCCCATTCTCGCTGCTCACGGCCGCCGCAAACAGCAGCACGAGCTTAGTTCTGATCATGTGCCGAAACGACCATAAAATGCTCGGCCGCCTTCGCGCATTCGACCGTCATTTCAATATGGTGCTGGAGAACGTCTATGAGATGTGGACCGACCAGCTCAGCAAGGCGGATAAAGCGGCCGGTAAGGTCGCGGAGGCGAAGCAAAAACACATCAAGCGCGTCTTTCTGCGTGGTGACAATGTTGTCCTGGTCACGAAAGTGGATGGTTGAGAACCACCCACACCGTCCCAGCTCGGGGAGGGCACATCACATTTCCAGGCACGCGAGTGCTGAAATGTGCGGCTTGGAGGAGAACATGTTGCCCTTCCACACTCTGCACGCAAGACGTTCGCCCGTACGCGTTCGTTGTGAAGGGTCTCATCAGTTGTGGAGACTTTTTCGTCGATGCCTGCCTTGTGCCGTTTTGTCTTTCGCGAATAACAACAGCTTTTCTCTCTCTCTCATACTTTTTATCTGCATTTTTTTCGACCTTGAGACGCGTTGATCATCGCTTCCTGAAAGAAATGCTCCGTAGTGCCCTCCGTCCCCAGCCACGGGCTCCTCAGCCACCGACGTCGATGACGACCGTTGGCTCTCCCGCTCCGGGTGCGGATGCCTACCATGACGCCTCGGCGCAGCCCATGTTCAAGCAGTACGCCGAGCAATTCCCTTTTGCCGACCGGCGCACGTTTGAGCCGAAAGTTCTGGTGCCGTTCGAGCATGTCCGCGGCCGTGTTCCACGTAGAATTGAAGTGGAACGACGGCGCCGCGTTTACGAACTTCAAGATACGCTCGAGTTGCTCCGGCTCGCGGGCTTGTCCTTGGAAGAAGTCGTGCAACGCAACAAGGATCGCCTTCCCATCGAAGTCTTCGACGACTCCTCGTACGAAACGCGCAATCCCGCAGAGTGGCTTCAACTGATGCAATCCGCGGAACACCCACAGGGAAAGTACCTCCCGGCGGAAGCCCTGCGAAGCATCAAGACCAGCACCGCGACGACCACATATGACATGCAACTTTGTCGCGTGACCGCGTGGAACACGGAGACGAACCAGTTGCGCGTCGCATGGGGACCGCAGGCGATGTCGAACGACGAAGTGTCCGAGTGGGTGCCGAGAATTCTGGTTCATTTCTTGGCCGACGACCCGATTCTGTTCGCGCAGCGCATCCGGAAGGCCCATGAGTTGCGCATGGAAGCGACCAATTGGATCCGCTACCGCCTCTGCGCGGACTCGATGCCCACGGATGGCCTCCCGGCCATCGAGCCGGCGATCTTGCAACGCGTCTCACAGTTGGGCAGTGGCATCCCACAACTGTCGCGGCAGGCGTTTCCGGACGTCGACCGCTGCATGTTGAAGCTCGTCGATTCGCTCACGTTGGAGTGGAAGCGAACGCACAATCGCATTTTGCTGCAGCGCCGGCTCGACTCCGACGCCCAGTTGTCGGACTTGGTGAAGCGAGTTAGTAACTTGTCCGTCACGGACGTCAAGGCTGGTCCCTTTCCAGATCGAGATGCCGACGTGGCGCGCAAGGACGATGCCGCTCTTGTCACGGCGGGCTACGACTTTGGCGTCATGAATCAGCAATTCACCTTCGCCACGTACTACACGCAGCCAGAAGTCGTCAGCGCGTTGACGGCGGTGCGTGCCATGTGCATCAAAGCGGTCAGCGGGTGCCTCTTCAACTTGCCCAAGGAGCGACACATGAGCCTCGAGGCGTTTCGATCGATGCAGCTCGAGAGCATGGACCGCATGGCGACGTACCTCAAGACCGAGTGGAAAGAGGAGCTGTGCGTGAGGATTCGCGACGCGTTCACCTCGGTGGGCAAAGGCTGGCTGAATGTCAACGAGCAAGATCAAGGCATCTACGAGGTGAGCAAGTTGCGCAAGCTCTTCGTGACGATCCGGTACATGATGGAGGACACGCTCTTCGGCCTCGTGTACAAGTCGCTTCAAGCGTTCGTCGACTTCTTCAATGAAGTGTCGGCTTTCGACGTCAAAGTTCTAGATATGACCACCGTGACCACCAAGCCGCGGGGGGCCGGTGGCGACGAGGGGGAGGAGAAACAGCCCCTGTTCACGGTGGAACTCATCGAGCGCAACGGCGAATTTTCCTACTCCACGCCCCCGGATCAGTTTGAAGACATCATTGTCGACTTATTCGACCGCGCCATCACCGTGACGCAGGCCGTTCCCCAAGTGGAAAAGTTCGTCCTCACGCAGTACTTCTGGTCCAAGAGCGATGGTGATGGGCCGTACCTAGAAACCGTGAAGCGCGATGAGGAACGTGTGTGCGCCTTGCGCGATGCCGTTCGGTCGTGCATGCACGAATCGCTGTCTCCGCTGAAGCAATACTTGGACACGTACGCCGTCCCAGAGTTCCTGGACATGGTGCGACTCGACAAGCAGCAGTACATCGAGGACACCTTGCGCAAGCCCGATGTCACCATGGAGGACATGAAGGAACAAATCAAGGCGTGGATTCAGAAGAAGCGCAAGGTGACCCAGCGTGTGCCGCATCACGTGACCGTGGGCAACTTTGTCGTCGACTGCCACAACTTTGGCTACGCTATGGCCAACAAGAACCAGGAACTGGCGAAGGTTGTGATGGATGAAATTGGCGCCAAGGCCAAAGCAGCGTCGAAGTCCATTCGCGACCAGTTTACCAAGATGGCCCAAACGTTCGCGGCAAAGCCCGGAACCGTCGAAAAGTTGGCGGAGGTGCGAGCGTTCATTGCAGCCTTGCCAGAGACGGTCGCGCTTCTAAGCGCGAACATCGAGGACATGAAGCAGTCCTACATCGTGCTGGAAAGCTTTCAGTATGGCTTGACCGATGAAGAGTTCCGGCACAAGTGGGAGGCCATCGGCTGGCCGCGTCGCCTTGAAGGCATCCTCGACCTGTTTCAGAAGCAACTCGACAGTGCCGACGAAGAACTTCGCGTCAAGCTGGCTCAAGACCGGGAGAAGTTTTCGTCCGACGTCGAGCGCGTGCAGCGCACTGTCGCGACATTCACGAAGCACACGGACTCGTCAAAGTATGGCGAGGTGGTGGCGATCGTCAAGAATTTGAAGAAGGAAATCGAGCACTCCGTCGAGACGAGCCGCGACTTCAACAACAAGCAACGCCTTTTGGGAGAAGAAGTCACCGACTACCGCATGGTCACCGACCTCGAGAAGGAGTTCAAGCCCTACTTCGACCTTTGGACCACCGCTCAGTTATGGTTCGACAACCATCAGCGCTGGCACCGCGACGTCCCATTCGACAAGTTGGAACCCGAGGAAATCGACTTCGTTGTCAACCAGAGCAACAAGGTCATGACTGGGCTGGCGAAGGTCTTCAAGGACAAGCAGCACATGCTCAAGATTGTCGAGGAGGTCAAATCAGGCGTCGATGAGTTCCGTCCCCGCGTGCCCATTATCATGTCGCTGCGAAATCCAGGTATGCAAAAACGGCACTGGGATGGCCTGTCGGAAAAGCTGAAGTTGGACTTGTTCCCTGGCCGGACGCTCAACACGGTGAGCGACGTGGAACCTCTCGAGCCCTACAAGGAGGCCATCGTAGCTCACTGCGAAGTCGCGGCTCGCGAGTATCAGATTGAGAAGACGTTGCTTGATTGTCGCAGCAAATGGGAGAAGCGCGCCTTTACCGTCGAACCGTACAAGGCCACCAAAACATTTATTCTCAAGGAAACAGCGGAAATCAGCGAGTTGCTTGATGAGCATCTCAACATCGTCCAGCAGTTGCAATTCTCCGCCTTCAAGGCCTTCTTTGCCGAAGAAATCGACAAGTGGGAGAAGGAGTTGAATCTGACCGTCGAAATTCTGGAGAAGTGGCTCGAGTGCCAGCGATCGTGGCGCTATCTTGAACCGATTTTTTCGTCGGAAGACATTGCCGTTCAATTGCCGAAGCTGTCGAAGACGTTCGAGAATGTCGACAAGGTGTGGCGTCGGTTGATGCAGAATTCGCATCACAATCCACTGGTCATGCATTGCTGCCTGAGCAACCCGAAACTGCTCGATCAGTTAAAGGATTGCAATCGCAATCTCGAGGTGGTCCAAAAGGGTCTGAACGACTACTTGCAAGAAAAGCGTCAAACCTTCGCTCGTTTCTACTTCCTATCCGACGAAGAGTTGCTGGAAATTCTGTCCCAGTCGAAGGATCCACGCAGCATTGATCGGCATATGAAGAAGCTGTTCGAATTCATGGACTCCATGGAGTGGATGCCGAACAACGAAATGGTGGCCTTCTGCAGCAGCGAAAAAGAGCGTGTTCCGCACACCAAACCGCTGGCGCCTAAAGGAAACGTCGAAAATTGGCTCAATGACGTGCAGTCGATGATGAAGGAGTCGATCGCGGCGCAAGTGAAGCTCGCCGTCGCCGACTACGTCGTGCAGTCGTCGCTTCGAACGTGGCTGCTAACGTGGCCGGGTCAAGTCGTGATTGCTGTCGCTCAGGTATTTTGGACGAAAGCCTGTGAGGATACGCTCGCGGCAGAATCAAACGTCAAGAGCTTCGCGCTCAAGTTGCACGACCGCCTGATGGAGCTCGTCGACATTGTGCAGTCGCCGCTCAAGGCCGTCGAGCGCATCAACATGGGTTCGCTCATCACCATCGAAGTGCACGCCAAAGATACCATCGACAACATGGCCCGCGACAAGGTGTCGTCCGCAACGGCGTTCGACTGGATCAAGCAGTTGCGTTTTTACTTTGAGTCGGACAATCTTTGTCACATTCGGCAAGTGGACGCGCATTTCATCTACGGAGGCGAATACCTGGGCAACACTGGCCGCCTCGTCGTGACGCCGCTCACGGATCGCATCTATCTCACGCTCACCGGCGCTCTCGCCCTGTGCCTCGGCGGTGCACCCGCTGGACCCGCTGGCACCGGAAAGACGGAAACAACGAAGGATTTGGCCAAAGCGCTCGCGAAGCAGTGCGTTGTGTTCAACTGTCAGGAGGGCATGACGTTCAAGTCTATGGGAAAGTTCTTCAAGGGACTCGCATGGTCGGGTGCGTGGGCTTGCTTTGACGAGTTCAACCGCATCGACATCGAGGTGCTCTCCGTCGTCGCGCAGCAAGTGACGGATTTGCAACAAGCCTGCATCACCAAGGCGTACGCCATCGACAACTTCGAGGGCTCCGCCATTGTCGTGGATCCCACGTACGCGGTCTTCATTACGATGAACCCCGGCTATGCGGGGCGCACAGAGTTGCCGGACAACCTCAAAGTGCTCTTCCGCCCCGTGGCGTGCATGGTCCCCGACTACGCGCTCATCGGCGAGATCCGTTTGTTCTCGTACGGCTATCGCAAAGCACGCGTGCTTGCCCAGAAGATGGTGATGACGTTCAAGCTCAGCTCCGAGCAGCTCTCGTCCCAAGATCACTACGACTTCGGCATGCGCGCGGTTAACACCGTCATCTCGGCGGCGGGTCTCAACAAGCGCGAGATGCCCACGGGGGACGAAGACTTGCTTCTTCTCCGGGCCTTGCGCGACTCCAACGTGCCGAAGTTCCTCGTCGAAGATATCGGTCTCTTCGAGGGCATCATCTCCGATTTGTTCCCAGGCGCGCAGCTTCCTGCCACGGAGTACGGCGCGCTCACCACGACGCTCAAGGAATGCATCATCGCCAATAAGTTGCAGCCCGTGGAGGAGTTCATCCTGAAGGCGCTGCAGCTCTACGACATCACCGTGCTGCGCCACGGCCTCATGATGGTCGGGCCCACTGGCGGTGGCAAGACGAGTGCGATGAAGATGCTGCAAGCTGCGATGACGTCGATCAACGTGAAGCAAAGCAAAGGTCAGCTCGCCGACTTCAAGGCCATCCAAAAGGTGCAAACGCATATTTGCAATCCGAAGGCGATCACGATGGATCAACTTTACGGTGCTTATGACAAGAACACCGGTGAGTGGGCGGATGGCATTCTGTGCATTCTGTTCCGCGGCGCCGCCTCGCCCGAAGACCCCAAGTTTAAGGACGACAAACAATGGGTCGTGTTCGACGGTCCCGTGGACGCGCTGTGGATCGAGTCCATGAACACCGTCCTCGACGAGAACAAGAAGCTGTGCCTTGTGTCCGGTGAGATCATTCAGATGAGCAAGGCGATGACGATGATGTTCGAGGTCGAGGACCTCTCCGTGGCCTCGCCCGCGACCGTCTCTCGGTGCGGCATGATCTACTTGGAGCCCGAATCATGCGTGCCTACGGCCGCGAGGGTGAAGAGCTGGGGTTTGTCCTTCCCGGCCTACTTTCAACCCTTCGAAGCCGACGTGGCTGCTTTGTCGCTGAAGTATTTGGATCCCTTGGTGACCTTCGTGCGCCGCAACCTCAAGGAGTACGTGCCAAGCGTCGACAACAACTTGGTCGTGTCCTTCTTCAACATGTTCAACGGCTACATCGCGACGCATCTGCCGCCTCCGGTTCCCGCCGGAACGCCCACGGCACCCGAGCGCATCGAGCTCATGAAGCGTACCCTTTGCCCGTTGTTCTTCTTCTCTCTCGTGTGGAGCGTCGGGGCGTCCTGCGATGAAAAGGGGCGCACACTCTTCGACCAAAAACTCCGCGCCATGATGGTCGAGAACGGGCACGGGGAGGTGCTGCCGCCGGAAGAGAGCGTCTACGATTGGTACTATCACTTCTCGCCGAACCCGGAGGACGAGGTCGAGCCGGTGTGGACCGCGTGGGAGGAGACGAAGCCTGCCTTCTCGCTCAAGGCGAAGCTGCCGTACTTCGACATCATCGTCCCAACAATCGACTCCATCCGACAAAACTACGTCCTTACGCATCTGATGTCACGCGGCTGTAACGTCGCCGCCGTGGGCCCCACAGGTACGGGTAAGTCCGTGTCCGTGAACGAAATCGTTCAGCGCGGCCTCCCGGAAAAGTTCATGGGCTTGATGTTCACCTTCTCGGCGCAGACGTCCGCGAACGTGCTTCAAGACTCTCTCATGTCCAAGTTCGACAAACGCCGCGCCTACGTGTTTGGCGCCCCGGCCGGGAAGCACTTCATTTGCTTCATCGACGACACCAATCTACCACAGAAGCAGCAATATGGCGCGCAGCCGCCCATCGAACTGCTCCGTCAAGTGCTGGGTCACGGAGGTTTCTACACGTACCTCAAGCCGATCTCGTTCAACAAGATTATCGACGTATCGCTTGCTTTGGCCATGGGTCCGCCTGGCGGTGGCCGCAACTCGATCACGAACCGCTTCATGCGATACTTCAACCTCGTGTCGTTCCCAAATTTATCGGACAAGTCGATGACGAAGATTTTCCGGTCGATCCTCGATACCGGGTTCCAGCTACAGAAGCTCGACAGTCTGATGGAACGCTCGCAACCACTCGTCGAAGCAACTTTGTCGATTTTCCACAAATGTTCCAAGGCGTTTGTGCCCAAGCCGGCGCATGTCCATTACACCTTCAACATGCGCGATATCTCGCGTGTCTTCGCGTGTGTCTACGAGAGCGATGGTCGCGTGTTGAAGGACAAGCACGTTGTGACGCGATTATGGGTTCATGAATGCCTCCGAGTCTTTGGAGATCGTCTCGTTTCGGATCAAGATTCGAGCACGCTTAAGGACTTCTTGCACGAGGAGCTGATCGAGAAACTGCAGTACGATGGTGGTTACGACCAACTGATTCGGTGCCCGCGCTTGATCTTCGGAGATTACATGAACCCGCACGCCGACCGGCGCGTGTACGACGAAATCTCGGATCTCGATAGCCTCGGGTTGCGCATGAACGACTACTTGGCACAGTACAATGAGGAGGTGCAACCACAGATGAACCTCGTTATGTTCCTCGATGCCATCGAGCACGTCAGCCGCATCGTGCGCGTCTTGAGAATGCCCAACGGACATGCCCTTCTGCTCGGCATGGGCGGCTCTGGCCGTAAGTCCATGACCCGCCTGGCATGCTCGATCGTTGAGGGCATGGAACTGTTCACCGTCGAGGTCACGAAGAGCTTCGGCATCAAAGAATGGCGGGAGGCGATTTCCAAGATGCTCTTGGGCTGCGGCCGGGAGGACAAGAAGATCACGTTCCTGTTCAACGATACGCAGATTGTCAGGTCGGAGTTCCTGGAGGACGTCGCGTCGCTGCTGACCTCTGGCGAAGTGCCGAACATTTTTGACGAAAAGCAAATTGAACAGATCAACGAAAAGTTTAAAGACATTTGCGTCGCGGAGGGCCGACCCGCCACGAAGCTCGCCATGTACACCCGCTTCATCAAGGAGGTCCGGAACAACTTGCACATCGTGATCGCCTTCTCTCCTATCGGTGAGACCTTCCGCAGCCGCATGCGTAACTTCCCGGCCCTCGTCAATTGCTGCACGATCGACTGGTTCGCCGAGTGGCCGAAGGACGCGCTGCTCTCCGTTGCGCTCGCCGAAGTCGAGTCGAGCGACACCGATCTGGGCTCCCAGGAGGCTCGAATGAACATTTGCCAGGCCTTCACGCGCCTCCACTCGAGTGCGTGGCACATGACGGAGAAGTACTTCAACGAGACCCGGCGACGGTCGTACATTACGCCCACGTCGTACCTTGCGCTGCTGCAAACGTTCATGCGACTACTACGCGAAAAGCGCGAGTTCGTGTTCAAGCAGAAGGCACGGCTGGAAAGCGGTCTCGATAAGCTGAAACTGACCGAGGACCGCGTGGCGGACTTGCAGGAGCAGCTGAAAGCCAAGCAACCGATTCTGAAGAAGACGCAAGAGGAAATCAAGGGCCTCATGGTCAAGCTCGCCGCTGATCGCGAAGTCGCTGCCGAGAAGCAAGCCGTCGCCCAACGCGAAGAACGCGAAGCAGCAGGCAAAGCCGATGCCTGTGCCAAGCTGAAGAAGGCCTGCGAGGACCGCCTCGGAGAAGCTGAGCCCATGCTCGTTGCGGCCGTCAAGAGCGTAAAAAAAATTACGTCCGCTCAGATCAACGAAATTCAGACCATCAAGGTGCCTCCAAAGGGAGCCACGATTACGATGGACGTCGTCGGGATGTTGCTGTTCTTTGGCGAGTGCCCCAGGGAATTCATCACGGGATCGATAGGGCAGAAAGAAGCGAACTGGATGCTCGCGGTGCGCTCGAAGCTAAAGTACCCAAACGCCTTCCTCGAGGAACTCACCGAAGGCTATCAGAAGGAGCAGCTGACTGAAAACTTGGTCCGAAAAGTGGAGCAGAAGATCCGCGATCGTGAGAAGGAGCTGGATGTGCGCTTCGAGCCCGCCGACATCGCTGGCTCGGCCTCCGTTCCCGTTTCGTACCTTTGCATGTGGGCGCACGCGATGATCAAGTGGTTTTATGTGAACAAAGAGGTGCAGCCCTTGCGCGAGCAGCTCACGCAGGCGCAGGCCGAACTCGCCGTCGTCATGGAGCAACTGACCGACACTCGCGCGAAGCTCAAGGCTGTCGAGGACAACGTCGCGATGCTTCAGAAGCAGTATGACAAGGCCGTCGCGGAGCAAACCGCCCTCGAAAAGGAGGTGGAAGTGACGAGCCAGAAGCTGTCCCGCGCGGAGCGGCTCATCAACGGGCTCAAGGATGAGAAGGTTCGTTGGAAGGAGCTCGTCCGCTCCTACACCGCCCAAGGTGCCACGCTCGTCGGCGACATGCTGCTCGCCGCATCCACCATCGCGTACTTCGGACCTCTGCAAACAGTTTACCGCCGTGACTTACATCAGGAAGGAGTCCGCACGCTAGACGCACTCGGCATCGCGCATAGCGACAACACGGAAGCCAATGCCACGCTGGGAAATCCCGTGGATGTGCAGCAGTGGCAACTGGATGGCCTTCCCACCGACGCCTTGTCGACCGAAAACGCGATTATCATGTTCAAATCCCGCAGCTGGCCGTTGCTCATCGACCCGCAAATGCAAGCCAATTCTTGGATCCGCAATATGCACAAGGAAGACAATCTCCAAATTTGCCGCGCGTCGGATGCCAAGTACATGAAGTCCATCGAGGCCGCGGTGCGGCTCGGCCTGCCGTGCTTGCTGGAGAATATGACCGACAACATCGACCCCGTCATGGAGACCGTGCTGCTGAAGCAGACGTACCTCATCGGCACCACTCCCCACATCCGCGTCGGCGACTCCGTGGTGCCGTATGACAACAAGTTCCGGCTCTACATGACCACCAAGTTGCCCAACCCATCCTACACGCCGGAGGCCATCGTCAAAGTGGCGCTGTTGAACTTCTTCATCACGCCCGGCGGTCTCGAGGACCAGCTCCTCGGCAAGACGGTCGAGAAGGAACGCCGCGATCTCGAAGAGCTGAAGCAGCAACTGACCCGATCCAATGCGGAAAAGAACCGCGAACTGAAGAACTTGCAGGACAACATTCTCGTGATGCTGCAGGAGGCAGAGGGTGACATTTTGGAACAGGAAGGACTGATCAATGCCCTCGAGGCGTCGAAGAAAAAGTCGATTGAAATCAACGAGGACATTGAGAAGGCGAAAATCACCGAAGCCGACATTGACAAAACGCGCAATGCGTATCGAGAACATGCGTTCCGCGGTGCCTTGCTTTTCTTCTGCGTGGCCGCGATCAGCTCCATCGACCCGATGTACCAGTTTTCACTGCAGTGGTTTATGAACCTGTTCTTGAATGGCATCGACAAAGCCGAGAAGGACGACGACGTCGCGAAGCGCATTGCGAAGCTCAAGGAGTACTTCACCTTCAGCTTCTACAACAACGTGTGCCGGTCGCTGTTCGAACGACACAAGCTCATGTTCTCCTTCTTCCTGTGTTTCTCCATCATCAAAGAAGACGGCAAGGTGGACGATATGGAATTCCGATCTCTGCTCACGGGGGCGACCTTGACCGTGACGCCAACAGTGCCAAATCCAGCGTCGGATTGGCTGACCGAGCAGACCTGGAACGAACTGAGCTTCCTGGCAACGACGCTGCCCAACTTCGCGGGTTTCGACACCCACATCGCTGAGAACGTCGCGCACTACAAGAATCTCTTCGATAGCGGCGACAGTCACATCTTCCCGCTCGCGGCACCATGGAACGAAAAGGCGACGCCGTTGCAGCGGCTGATCATCACGCGCTGCTTCCGCATGGACAAGGTGACCCATGGCATTCAGTCCTTCGTGCGGCACTTCATCGGCGAGCGGTTCATCATTCCGCCCCAATTCGACTTGATGGACGCGTACAAGGACAGCGACGCGTGCACGCCACTCATCTTCATTATTTCACCTGGTTCCGACCCCATGGCGGATCTCCTCAAGTTCGCCGATCAAATGCGCATGAGCAAGAAGTTGGACAAAGTGTCGCTCGGGCAAGGTCAGGAGATGCGCGCCGAAGAGATGGTGGTCGATGGTAGTAACAACGGCTCTTGGGTGTTGTTGCAAAACTGCCACCTGTTCACGTCTTGGATGCCGCGTTTGGAAGCGCTCATCGAAGCGTTTGACCCCAATCTCATCAAAAAGGAGTTCCGTCTGTGGTTGACGTCGATGCCCAGCGGTTCGTTCCCGGTTTCCGTCCTTCAGATCGGCGTCAAGATGACGAAGGAACCTCCAAAGGGTTTGCGCGCCAACGTGACCTCGTCGTTCTACGCCTTCAAGGAAGACGACATCCACCACGTGTCCAAGCCGGGCGAATTTAAGAAGCTGCTCTTCGCGGAGTGCCTCTTCCACGCCGTGATTCAGGAGCGACGCCGCTTCGGTTCGCTTGGGTTCAACATTCCGTATGAATTCAACGACAGCGACCGGACCGTTTGCGTGTCCCAGTTGCGTAAATTCCTTGGCATGTACGACTACGTTCCGTTTGATGTGTTGAAGTTCCTATTCGCGGAGATCAACTACGGCGGCCGTGTCACGGATGATTGGGATCGTCGGTGCATGCTCACGATGATCTGTGACTTCATCGACCACAAGACGCTTGACACCGGATACCACTTCTCCCCGTCTGGCGTCTACAAGACCGTCGAGCCCGGCAACCGTCAATACTACCTATCTCATTTAGAATCCTGGCCGATCAACCCCGCCCCTGAGGTGTTCGGGTTGCATGAGAACGCAGATATCACGTCGGCGCGCAATGAGACCCGCTCGTTGCTCACCACGGTACTCTCGATGATGACCGTCGGCGGCACGGGCGGCGGCGCGTCCAGCCGTGATCACTTGCTTGCCGTCACCGCGACCGGCATTCAGCAACGTCTGCCAGCGCCGTTCAATATCATCGACTTCCAAGAAAAGTACCCCACCAAGTACGAGGAGTCCATGAACACCGTCGTGGTTCAGGAGGCGGTGCGCTACAACAAGCTCCTCAAGCAGATGGCCGTCGACGTTCGCGAGTTCCTGCGAGCGTTGAAGGGTGAAGTGGTCATGTCCAGCGATCTGGAAAGGATGGGCAACTCGCTCTTCATCAACGCTGTCCCTGCTAGCTGGGAGAAGCTCGCCTACCCGAGCTTGATGCCGCTCAGTTCCTGGGTGGACGACCTCGTCAAGCGCTGTGCCTTCATTCAATCCTGGTATCAAGATGGCTTGCCGGTGACTTTTTGGATGGGCGGCTTCTTCTTCCCGCAAGCGTTCCTTACCGGCACGCTGCAAAATTTCGCGCGAAAGTGCAAGGAGCCGATCGACATTATCAAGTTTGGTTTCACGGTACTCAAGCAAAAGCCCCAGGACATCAAGGAGCGCGTGACAAAGGGCGCGGTCGTGTTCGGCCTCATCGTCGAGGGCGCTCGTTGGGACACCGACGCGGGGTGCTTAGCTGAGTCTCGGCCAAAGGAGCTTTACACCGACTTACCCCCGATTTACCTGGAGCCGATTGTCAACCGCGTTCAGCCTGCCGATGTGTACCGCTGCCCAGTGTACAAGACACTGACGCGCGCCGGAACGCTATCCACCACTGGACATTCCACCAATTTCGTTCTTGGTATCGACCTCCCGACGGGCCCTGTTCCCGAGAGTCACTGGATCAAGCGCGGCGTCGCCTGCGTCTTGGGCCTCAATTTCTAGATAACCTCACACGCCCCTTTCCCATCCCCAACCCTACCGCCAGGCCAAGGCCCCCGAGACGACCGTCGTCAATGTGAATACATGTTACCCGACACACGTATCGGAGTGATCGTAAATGATCTTGTGTCTGCTCTTATTTCTCCATTCTGGTCCCTTTGGGGCTTTTTGGTGGTAGAGACACTGACTGACTCACGGCGTCCCCCAGCCACCCTCATGTAACCGATGATGCGAGCACTCCGGCGCTTCTTGTTTTGACGATAACGGGAATCCCAACTCCACCAAAATAACACACAAAGGAGGGGGCCCTACACCGACCAAACCATCATGGCAACCGGCTCCCAGCACGGAGCGGCGGCGCCAGCTGGCGTCCAAGACACGGCGCATGTCACCACAGTCATGTCAGGGATGGTGGGCATCAAGCTGCGCCGTTTACTTGGACCCATGTTGATTCGGTTCCTGTACACGCGTCGCTACAAGCTGCTTCTCCGCCGGTCGCGTGAAGCCGGGATGCTGCCTTCTACCGACGTCCTGATGACGTTGGCACAGAGCGCGTGCCCGATGCTCGCCGCTTTCGACACGCCGTCGCTGTTGAAGCTGATGCAATCGCCGCAGGCGTTGTTCATGCGGAACTACGACGCGGGCGAAACGGTCATTCACGCGGATGAGCCTGCCAGGGCGACGGGCATCTTGTTCGTCTTTCATGGATACATTAGCGATCCGGGCGTCTGGCAGTGCAAATTCCCGAAGTCGACGACGTCCACGAGCGCGCCCGTGCCGCAACAGGCGTCCGGAGGAGCCTCGTCTTCGTTCGCGCCATCGGCGCCCATCCGTCACGGGGGTAGCGATGGTACCGGCGGTAGTGCGGCGGCAGCCGTCCTCTCGACGTCCTCCATCAAGACGCCTTCAGTCGTGACGGTGAGTGGCACGTTTGTTCTCGCGTCCACACGATGCTTCACTGACGCCCCGGCGCCCATTATGGTCGTTGCGCGCAGCGCCTGCCTCGTCGGCTGCTTGCGATACGACTACGTCCACGCCGCAATCGCCGACATGCCGAAGCCGGAGCGTGCCAAACTAGCGGCGCTCGTGGGCGATGTCAGGTGCCGCGTGGTCGCCTCACACTTCCCATTGACGGTTCCGTTCATCCGGCAGAGTTGGATCTCGGCGGGAATGCACCAATCGGTGTTGGAGTACATCATTGAAAACCGACTCGCCGCCAGATGCTTTTTCCCTGGCGAGACTGTCTGCAAGTCAGGCATGCCCGGACATGAAGTCTGGTTTCTGCGCCGCGGCCGAGTGCGCCTCGTCATCAAAGGGTCCAACAACCACAACACCCAGCAGGAGAAGGTAGGAGGATCGGTCGAGCCGTCGCCGCCGCCGCAGCAAATCGTGGAGCACGTGGGTCCGGTTCTAACCCTCGGAGAAATGTCTTTGGTGTTGAACGAGAAGATTCAGCACACATGCATCGCCGAAACGATTTGCGATTTTTGGATGCTATCACGATTCGATTTCGAGCACCTCGTTGGTGCCTCGCCCGATCTGGCGGAGCATATCAACCGCGTGGCCGTGAAGATGCGCAGCTCCTGGCTGACCCGCTCGCAGCCTCCGGAGACCATCGTCTCTTTCATTGCCGCTGCCCTGCGCAACCGGGTGCCTTATCTAGCGACGGCCTCGCCCCAGTGCATCGACCGCATCGCCCGGTACGCGAGGCCTACCGTGTTCAAAATGAGGCGCCCGATCGCCTCCACGGCGGACTGGTGCACTCATCTGTGGGTCATCGCGCGCGGCGTCGCCTCGACGCAGCAACTTGACCAAGCGAATCGACGCCCGGGCGAACGGTTTGGCCCCGGCGACGTCGTCGGAAACACGTGTGTCGTGAGTCACCGGTGGCCCGTCACGGTCGCTGCTCTCACTATGGTAGACGCGTGGGCCGTGCCGCGCGACTTGTTACTCGCCGCGTTGAGTGCCTTTTCACTGCGCCACGTTGCCGAATCCATCTGCACCGCCGCCATTGATGCCCAGATTGCCACGCATCACCTTGAGGAGGCCCACTCTGGGCTTCTCCCGGTAAAGCTGAAGGCCATGGCAACGTTGTGTCACCGAGCGGCGGTCTCACCGCCGCCGCCTGTCGTCGATCCACGAACCATTCCTTCCCCTTTGCGCATCCGCGCCGCCATGGGGACGTCCATGACCATCGAGAAACAGCGCATGCATTCCCCGATTGCCACCCCGGCGCCACGTGACCCCGCCATGCGGTCCCCTCCACTGGCCGCGAAGCGGGGACCCCGGCAGCTGGATTCCGTCTTTCCGTGGGGGGCCGCCCCGGCGCTCACCGAGGACGCGGCGCTCATCAGCGGAGCGGCGGTAGATGTCACAGTGGGCGCGGAAAGCGACGTACCCCCTCTGGTCCAACAGTCAGATGATCATCATCCCGGCAGATCCACGGAAGGCGGCCGCGCCGTGAACGAAGGACGCGGTGGTGGCTCGCCGTCACGCAGTGGGTCACCACCGGCAGCACAGCCAGCAGCGATGGCGCGGCCGGACAGCGCCACGTCCGGGGCAGCACGCCACGCCCTACGAGGCTTTTCGACCCATCCGCTAGATCCCGACATCGATTTCGGCGTGGCGACGGCGCAGCGACTGTGGCGCTGGCTCGTGGACGTGCCGTCGTTCCGTCACGGCATCTACCACCGTGTGGCCGGCTCTCCAAAGACCAACAAGAAGCCAGTGGTCGCCGCCCCAGAAACGGCGGAAGGCGGCGGCGAAGAGGTCGAAGCGGACGCCGCGAGCGACGCTGCCAAGGCGGATTCGTCAGCACATCCCCCATCCGGCTCGGTCTCGAACGATCATCCGACCAAAGTTGGCAGTGGGGTCGTTGGGGCAGAGGGGGGAAAAGTCGGCCAGCGACGCGTCAACATTCACGACGCGGTTTTCGCGGTCGTTAGTAGCGCGGAACACTGCGGCCAGGCAGCGCCGTGGCTCCTCCTGCTGCTAGGACGGACACAGTTTGCACACCCATACTTCCTCGAAGGATCGCAGCCTGGTCCGCTCGACGTGTGGGAGGTGGCCGATGTGCCAGCGGCGACGAACATCGTCGCCGCCAGCGATGAATCCGATGAGGAACGAACGAAGAAGAGAGGAGGCAGTTCTTTGATCGTGCACAAGCGACACACTAGCGGCACGCTGTCGACCGACGTTGATGCCGAAGATGGTTCCAACATGCCTCACCCGACGAGGCCGAGTACGCTGCAGGCGGATGCTCGCTCACCACGACCAGTGAACGTCTACGCGCCGGTGCGGCCTCACACGTATGACCCCATCGTCCCGCGTCGCGCGATCGGGCACGAACGTGGTGGTGGTTCCCCTTTAGCCGGTGGGACGACGACGAGCGACAGTGGAGTGGACATCATTGCGGCGATCATCGCTTCAGCGAGCGTTGCCGTGGACGGGAAAAACGGTGGCTCCGGCCAACCGAGCGGCGCGGGCTCAGTCGTCATTTTAGAAAACGATCCGGACGATACGGACGATGACCCCTTGCCACCTGGACCGATCGTGCGTCGTTACCGGGGCGGTGCCAGGGAAGAGAAGGACCTGCTGCAGCGTGAATGGGACCGAATCAACGACGAGGCGACCTCGACGGTGCGATCGGCGGCGGCTCGAGCCTACGCCCGTCAACAGCAGGCGGCGGCCCGAGAGCAAGCGGCTCTCGCGGCAGCGTTGCATAGTGACGAACAAGCGACATCGTTGGCAGCGCTGCATGCATCGTTTCTGCGGCCTTCTCTTAGTTCATCCCAGAGGACGACGGGTCAGGCGTCGAATAATTCCTCCTCGCGCAAAGTGCTGCCGACGACCGGACCTCACCCCCCCTCACAGGCGGGTGGAACAATCAACAATGGTGCCGGGGGACCCCGCAGTCGGTCTGGAAAAATTACCAAGTAAAAGCCAGCCAGCCCGGCCGGTGTGGGATTTGGAGTGATGGAGATGTACAACTTTTTGAGTTTGGAGGGTCGTCGGGTGAAAATGAGACCGCGTGATCAAGTGCAGAAGTACTTGAACGTTTTGCTATTTTTTCCGCACAACAGGATGCCGCTGGGGACGAAACGCTATTAGGGGAAGACAACGTCTTCGCGCTTGCATGATCAACATTGGTCGATAACGCCACGGCGAAGGAGGGCGTCCAGCAGACACTCGAACGAAGCAAGCCAGGGGGTGGCCGCCTACTTGCTCACAAAGCATGACTAGTCCGGTCGCCTCGATCACGTCACGTCGAGTGGCCCAGGTCACAGCGTCGCGTCGGGTGCGTGCCGCGGCCTGGTTGTGCGCCGTCGGCATTCTCACCGTCATCGGCATCGCAGGCGCCGGCTCCATGGTATGGCGGGGAGAGGAAACCGGCGGTAGAAACTCAACGCACCCATCCACTTTTGACTGGAGCCTCGATGCCGATGGTGCCGGTCAGGCCAGCTCTGGTCAGGTCCAAGGCCAGTTAACGCTTGCTCCCCGCCGCCGATCGGCAACCCTCAAGATGAACCCAGCCACCAAGAATTCGCAAGGCGACGAGGATGACTTGGTCGGAAGGAGCGGAGAAGAGGACGAGGTTGCCGATGCCGATCGAGGAAGCACCAACCAAAGCGGTCTCAACTGCAGCGCCGGTTTCCCACGGCCCAGCGCCGCCGCAGAGTCCTGCGGACCGGTCCGAAAGAGCGAAGAAGGGTGGATTGCAGGCCACGTCCCCGTGTGGCATCGCAGTGCCGACCAAAGCCGTCAGAGTGCCATGTTCCGAGCGCATGCCGTTCAGCTCGTTGAAAAACTTCTGCGCCGTGCCGTTATCCGGGGGTCCAAGGGAGAGCCACGGGGCAGTGCGGCATACACCCCTGCCTTCATCGACTACTTCATGAAACGATTCACAGAGTTCGTCGGCGACCTGGCTGCGCTGCACGACACCGTGGAAGGCTTAGCGTTACCGACGGGAAACGACGTGCCCCGCATGCCGAGCGTGCTCCTTGTAAGCGACGGGTACCGGAACACCCAGCTGGCTCGTTTTCGCTATGTTCACTCGTTCTTTCTCAATCGCATGTTTCGGAACGACTCCAAGCTGCTTCAATTTCGATCACGCATGTTGCAGGCCATTTCAGCTCAAATTCAACGACGGCCGGTGGTTTTTGTTTGGTGTTTGGATGACATGGAGATGAACTGGGCGGCACGATGGATCGCGCCCTCCACGTTCGGTGTGGCATTGAATCGCTTTCTGCAGAAGTATCGAACGTTCTCATTTTATTTCTTATCGTGGAATCCAGCGCTGGTTTCGTCTGGCACTGGCCACATCGGCGAGCGAGTGGTCCCGATTCCCGATGTGCACTTTGCCTACGGCGTCCCAAGGCACGCGGAAGGCGAACGCCGCTTGTGGTCACACCGTTCCCACGGTGCATCTTGGCGAGGGTCGACGACGGGCATCGACCCTCGCGGATACCAATACACATCCCGCTACCGGATGGTGGAGATGCTGCGCTGGGCGGAAACGCGGCGACTGGTGCCCGAATGCCCGGCCTCCCCCAGTGCAGCAGCGGCTATTTTCCGTGACACAGTAGCGCGCTGCCGCTGGTCAACGGACCAGCGCGGTAACGAAGATCACATCCGAAAGCGCGACTCGGATCCTCAACAACGGCGCCGCGTGCAGGCAGCCACTGCTCGAGCTTTGACCGCTGGGAGTCACACGTCTGCGAACTCATCGCGGCCGCGCCACGTTGACCCAAGGAGCCAGCAATTGCTATTGTTCGATGTGTTCTTTTCACGAGTCCTGCAGAACGCGGCGGTTCCGGAAGGATTCGTCCGCCACGGCTTAGGTCTGAAGGAGCAGGCGGGGTATCGCGTGATGCTCGACGTCGACGGCAACGCCAACGCGTGGAACTCGATGCGTTGGAAACTGCATTCTGGCTCCGTGCTGCTCAAGCTCGAAACGGAGCAGTTCGTGCAGTGGTACTACCCAGACTTGACAAGCGGTGTCCATCTCATTGTCGCCGCATCGGCACCCTCTGCGGGCGTTGTGGTGGCGGGCACCGACGCTGCGAATGGTCACTCATCGGCTTCTGACAATGAGGATTTTTTCGCTGCGGATTGCCATGCCATGTCGCTCGCCCAGTTGATCATGCGCCTCTCGGCGAACGAGACCATTGGTGCGACTCTCCCGAGCGCGGCTCGTCGCTTTGCCGCGGCCACGTTCAGCTACACGGCGGTCGCTCGCTATTTTCACACCGTATTTGCGGATGTCAACGACGGCAAGTATGACCCCTTCACTCCTCCTGGCGGCATTCTGCACGAGAGTGGGGCCCCACCCAGGATGATCTCAAGGCTGCTCGAGGTCACGACGGTGAGGCCGGCCTCCAGTGGAGCCAACTCTACGGATGCAGCGGCGCCCGAAGACGCGAAGCCACCGACTTCCATCAACGCGCAGAAGTGGCTGGGAGCGTTGGCGACTCCACGACGACGTGAGCCTCGCAAGGACTGGCGGATAAAGGGCATGTGGGAGACGCTGCGCGAGGCCACCTGTGTCCCTGCCGATGATGGAGATTCAAAAGCCCACACAAACCGCTGACCTTTTGAGCGTCGTGTGCAAAGCACGTTTTCCAATGATGGATCAATTGAGCCACCACCCCCCTCCCCTCTTTTGAAATTGGCTGTTGAACCTTTTTTTTTTGGAATCATTCAATGAATGAAGTGAAGGGAAAACTGGGGAGCAGCTGTTCTTTCTTCCTCTCTCTCTCGCTCTCTCTCTCTCTGTTCACAATGGCACAAAAAACGTTGAAAAAGTCGATCAAAGCGTTTGCGAAGAAGCAAAGCGCTGGAGCGGCTCGGAAGAAGCTTGGACACACGGCAAAGAACATGCGCACTAAGGTCAATGTCTTACGCGACAAACTTCAGTCTAGCTTCTCGAACGCCATTGAGCAGCAGCTCGCCTCGCGAGTGCCGAGTGATCAACGCGATCGGCTAACGGTGCTGCGCGACGCGCAGCGCAACGGCCACCTGACGGCGGGCACCACCAACCCGCTGAAGCACAAGAAGAAGCAACTCACGCGCGGACGTCGGCGAAAGTCCGAACGGGCGAAGGGGGAGAAATAAAATTC
>ERZ1292630.146-Hain-H41-02um-R3-146-length-78310-cov-8_pt1 | contig 56073 bp, 20 predicted proteins | sample MGYA00564408_ERZ1292630 | MGnify/ENA primary metagenome ERZ1292630 (study PRJEB36523, sample SAMEA6512641) | groundwater metagenome | collected 2019-01-08 | study: AquaDiva: Metagenomics assemblies of 32 groundwater samples
CTTCTTCGGCGAGGCCGCCTTCTTGGTCGAAGCAGTCGGGGCCTTCTTCGGCGAGGCCGCCTTGGGTTTCGGCGAGGCGGACGGGGCCTTCTTGGGCGACGCTGCAGCTGGCTTTGGGGATGCCGCCGGTGCCTTTTTCGCGGAAGACTGAGGCTTCGGTGACGCAGACGGAGCCTTCTTGGAAGTCGATTGCTTCTCAGGGGTCGCCGGAGCTGCCTTCTTCGGGGACACCGAAGGAGCCGCCTTGTTGGGGGATGCCGAGGCGCCAGTCATAGCGGATGTAAAGAACGAGGAAGGAGGTCGGGGGAAAAAAAAACACGGGCTGACGACCACGAGGGCAGGAAGGAAACCAACCGTCGGTGTGGTGGCGACAACACAAGGTGAAGGGAAACACCTTTCAAACGACACAACAGAGATGCAACTCCCTGGGTGAAATGGGGGGGGGGGGGGGGGGGGGGGGGGGGGGGGGGGGGGGGGGGGGAAATCCCCCCCCCCCCCCCCCCATTGGGTGCATAGCGACAACGGAGAGGAGCCACCAAAGAAGACGCGAGACAAGAGAGAAGGGAAAAAAAGTGGAACGGTGGCAGGAAATTCCCTCCCTTCTTCTGGCGGCATCATCGTGGCACGACCGGGGAGGTCATCCCGGCGCGCCACATGAGGTCGAGCCTCAACAACGCCGCACGGCCGGCGAGTGTAGCAGAGTTGGCATCCTGCTGGACGCCGCCGGGAGGTCCGGCATTACCGCCAAAATGGACATCGAGAGAGGCTAGTTGAGTCCCGACGAGCGGGTCAGTGACAACCTCGTGACCGAAATGCTGTCGGCGCAACGCCCGGGTGGCGTACTTCAGTACGTCATGCCGAAAGAGACAGGCCAACTTGACTGACGACGAGGGGAATGCGAAGACGAATGCCAACCCAGGAGGCGTCGACGACGAAGAAGAAGCCGCCGCGGAGCCCGCAGCTGAAGTTTTCGCAACGGTGCGGTGGTGGCGAAGCGAACTAACCAGCGCCGTCAAGGGGTTCATGACGGGCGGACTATTACCACCCACCTCCCCGGAAGCAGCCGGCGTCTCCCAGGCCACCAGGCATCGGCAACCACCGCACTCGCTCGTGAGCCACAAGCCATTCACGGCGCAATGGGACGTGGAAGCGATCCATCGGTACCCAAGCTGAGCGACCAGCAGACGGATGATCGCCCGAGGCAACGTCGACATCGGCGAGCGGCTTTCAGCGTGCAGCGTCCTTGGGTCCAAGCACTCCGCAATGGTGATGCGCACGGCCGTTCCGCAGATGCGGCCCGCTGCGAATTCCCGAGACATGGAAGCCGGCATCGCGGCAGGCAAGGTTTGATCAATCAGCGCAGGGACGATGATCGGCGCCGTCGTCGTCGTCAAACTTTCGTCGTGATCGCTGTGCTGCGAAGGAAAGTCTGCGACTGCTTCTGACGCTGCTGGAGATCGCAGTGCCGATGCCAGGCGGAGGGATGGCAGCCCCCCAGCGGCGAGAGCGAGAGGAGGGACATGCCGATGCGGCGGAGGTGCGCCGCCTTTGTCTCTCAGGAGGGCGGCGGCGGCGGGCGTTGTGTCCCCCCCATCCACTCTCGGAGGAGAGGCCATGAAGGCGAAAGAGCTGCCGCGATCGACGTTTTCACCCGCGCCGCAGAAGGAGCCCTCAGACATTGCCGCCGCGGCATCGTCGGTCAACCGGCGCGTCAGCGCGAAGCCGATGTCGCTTGCCATCACCGCGTCCACAAATAGTTTGGTGCGGATCCACCAGTTTGACGATGCGCCGCCCCCCGTTTCCGCTGCTCGGGTGATCGCGGACGAAGGTACGCATTGTGACATGGGCACCGTGACCGCGGCGTGAATCACGCCGTGGAGGTATCGCTGGCTGGTGTCTGCCGCCTGGCACCACTGCAGATCGATGCCGCCCACGGCAGCTGAGCCTCCCCCTCCTCCTCGCGACGTCGGCACACTTGCTGCCGCGACAGCGGATCCCACTGGAAGGGAAACGACACCTGCGCCGGCAGGAGTCGAGGATGCGGCGGCGGTCACGAAGGAACTCACTAACGATGCCGCACTTGAATTTTGCAGCTGGAAGGCACTGGTAGACTTGTGGTGAGCCACCACGTTCGTCATCTCCCAAGCAAGCGCGGGGAGCTTTTGTATTTGCGACACCAAGACCGACCCGAGAAACGGCCACAGGAGAACGATGTCGCGACCGCTTTGTGACCACAGCGGTGGCGTCGAACAACCGTTCGATGACTGCGAGGAGCCAGCGGCGGTTCGTCGAGCTTTCCCCACCTCCTGTTCCCACGCGTAAGGTGGCACGAGGTCGGCACCCCGCCGTCCGGGTCCAACCGTCGTCACGACTTGAGCCGCCCGTCCCCGCGGAACAATCACCAGTTCACAGCGACGCTGCAACTCATGCAGCACGAAGGTCGAGCGGGTGTCACCTGGAAACGCCGAAATGCCCAGATACAACAGCACGCAGGTCATGCTCCGCCGGGACAGCCACATGATGTGGTGCTCCGACCGCAGCGTATTACAAAAGCGACTCAGTAGGTGGACGTGATAGTCCAACGGCGGGAGTGGGGAAAGATAGGCGGAGGAGGCCGCCCCCGCAGCATGGCCACCGAAGGACGACGTGGAAAATGGATCCGCGTGAGATACATGCTGTGGCGGTTGAAACGACGTGTTGTTGTGGTTGGCCACTGCTGCGACGGGTCGGCTTCCAGGAGTGTACGATCCCGTCTCGGAGACGACGGATGACGACGATCGAGAGGGCGTAAGGCTGTCGCCCGCGACCGGAGTCGTATGGCCATCTGAGAAGGGCGCCGCGGCGGCGGTTGTGGGCCCCGAGGTCAACGCCACCGCGGCCAGCGCCAGCGTGCGCGATCGCTTTGCGAAAGCTTGAACGTCTAATCTGACGTCCTTGACCAATGAGTCGCAAATAAGGGACCACAGCTTCGTGATGGACTTAGGACCGTCGCGATTCTCGCTTGTGCACCGCCCATCCTTGCAGGAGACCGCAAATACGCCAACTAGGCGTAGCGCAGGGGAGCCTGTCACCGCGCTGTGGTGTTGCTGCTGAATGGCGGTGGGGTTGGGATGCGTCGCGGGTGCTGCGTGGTGGTGGCCGCTGCGCCCTCGTGGATCGAGAAGGCTCTGAGATACGATGCTACGAATTTCCGCCAGCACAGCATCAACGGCTGCGTCGGAGGTGTCGCTCAGGACGTCACGGTGCGTCCCAATCACGAAGAGTGACGTTCCGGACGACACGGCCGACAGCCGGTGCACAAAGCGAACAATGCTCTGACGGTCATGTTCGTGCACGAGCACCTTGTGCTTTTTCAACATGAGCACGCCCTCTTGCTTTTGCTTGATGGGGGCCAGGTTAATAAACAAGCAGGCCGCGTCCGCGTACGGCAGCGAGTACCCGTGGCCCACGGCGTAACCGGAGCCAGTGTCCACGATCTGCAACGTTAGGCGCCCGGCTGCAGACGGTGTGACCGGTGTTGCGTCCGGTGAACCCGCCGCAGGAGGTGCCGAACTTTGCGGGCTGCCTACCTGGCCTCCAATGGCGTGGTAGTACAGTGAACACGACGCCCCGACGGAGGGCATGGTGGACGGCATCGTGTGAAACAGTGCGTTGCCGAGACAGGCTTTGAAGGTTGACTTGCCAGACCCTTGCTCACCCAAGAAAACAACCGAGCGGCACAGCGCCAAGGCGTGGTATTCCGGCACGGCCATTAGCGGCGGTGGCGGCGCTTCGTCCAGCGATCGACGACGGCCAAGAACGGTCGTCGCGAGAGAGAATGAGGACGAGGCGTCTTCAAAGTCAGGACTCGAAGGCTGAGAACCCCCCGTGCCGCTGCCGGTCGGGGCACCACTACCAACGAGCGCAGCCAGGGCGGGAAAGGCACTCGCCAGTCGGGATGACAGAGCCGCGGGGGCCTGCGTCGAGGAAGTGGGCGAAGGGACGTGCTTGGCGGCACCACCGCCGGTGTCGTTGGTTTCCGCTAGCGGTTCTTTACGGGGGTATCCTGACCGGCCTTCGACCGGCGGTGGAGGGGGCGGCATGCTCGCTCGGAGCGCGATCGCGATGGGGTAGAACTTCGTCGGATCGTCCCAAGGTTGCCTCGGAGGTACCCTTAAGGACAGCCGCGAAGGCGGCAACAGCCATGTCCGATGCGTCCACGATGAATTGCCCTCATCAGCAGCGGCGGCGCCATCCAGTGCGAGCGTCGGCGGGGTGACGGTCGCCAACGTTGCAGATTGGGGCACAATCGCGGATCCACGAGGCGAAGCCGGCGGATGCGACATTAGAGTCCGGCGGACGAAATAACAAAAATCTGTTGTTGAGGCCAGCACACAAAGAAAGTGATGCGCGATCGCACTCCAACGAACCAACTAGCCCCCTTGCCAATAAGAGGCTCAACTCCCTTGCTACGCGCACTTATACGGCCGCTGCGAACCACGCGACGACTCCGGCACGTTCTCAAGCACTCGGGGAGATCCCCCCAAACGCCTGTCGCGGCTAGGCGCACCGTGAGACGATGCCATTTCGACGCAGGCTGCGCACAGCGGTGCACCGACATCGCCCTCATACAGAGAGGTCCGCGCGGGGGTCGCGTTCGCCGACGGGCGGATTCGCGACCATCTCACGGCGTGTCGTCGCAAGTCATGATGCTCCCGGCGGCCACCTTGGTTCGTCGTCGACGACGGCGGCAAGGAACTGCTGGCGTCGGTATCGACGTGCATCACGTTTCGGGCAAACCATGGCAGGGGCGCGCGGGTTCTCCAAGCCAGATATTCCCCGTACAGCCGCGGCGTCTTCAAGAGGCACTTGATATACCCCGCGAGATGCTTGACGCTCGCAAAGTCTGTGGCGATGACCGCCGAATGCGCCGTCGGGAGCAACATCTCGGCGTTCGGCGCGCCGAGATAGATGGGCACGGAGCCCACGAGCATCGGCTCGTACACCTTTTCCGTGACGTAGTCGAGGGAAATAGAATTCTCCACCGCTAGGTAGAACGGGTACCGTGATATGAAGCACGCCTTACGCCGACGGCGATCCACTGACCCACATCCGTCCACGGAGTCCTGTTCTTTGTTGATGAGGCACTTTCCAATCGCGTCGACTTTGATGTAACGCATCAGCGCTTTGACGAACGTCATGCGGCGGTGCGACACAAAGTCGCAGTTGCGGGCGAAGAAGAGAATGGGAGCCGAGGCCGTCTTGCGCCGGAGCACTTCCGATGCCCACTGTTCGATGAACGTGTCGTCGTGTGGGGGCGGCATCCAGTCGGCCGCGAAGGGAAGCGGCGGCGCCACCGGGCGCAAAGGTAAGAGCGTCTTGTTGCGTGGACGGTCATCGAGGAGAGCGTTCTCCTTCTTCTTCTTCTTCTTCTGCACTTTCGTTTCATGCAGCTGCTGAGAACGAACCGTTCGACGGCTGTCGGTGTTGTGTTCGGAGGCGACTGTTACCTCGCCACCCTTTGCACCAGGAATCGAACGAGGTGCGGCGAGGCGGCCGCCACCGCCTTTGCGTCGACTGCGCTGCGCGACACCGCTGCGGTTTGCCGGGCCAACCTCGACGAAGCCGTTGCTGCCGACGTTTGACAAGGGTACGTCACCTCGTGATTCAATTCGCAACAGCGCTCTCCACGCCCGCGGCAGTGAAGCGAGCCAAGGTTCGCGACACGCGGCCCAATGCCAATAGTATAGCGGTATCCGGGAACCCGTCTGATACGATATGACCAGATCAAATCGGCGCCAGAAAGCCCCTCCTGCATCTGCTACCGGCCACCCCTTTCCCAGATAGCGGCTACCCGATCCTTTGCGCAACTCCTTCCGGCGGCCTTCAATGTTTTCAATGTTCAGCGCGATGAGCACTTTGTTCAGCGGATTGCTCGTCCAGTTGTACGGTTCCAGAACGTAGGCACCATTGCTGTCGACGACGTACCCATGAACGGCAGGGATCGCCTTGGGGTCGTTGGTCAGGTTGCACACCACCGGGCAGTCCGACAAGGGATACGGGCTCATGTAGGCGATGCGCGGCCACGGTATGTAGAGGGACACACCCCCCTCCTTTGCAGGAGCATCGACGTTCGCCGTCGTCGTGACAAGTCTCTCCGTCGAGTCAGCAGGAGCAGCCGCCGCCGAGCTGCTCGATGCGTTGTGGCTCCCCACGATTTGCAAGCTTCGCGACCCGCGACCACAAATGGCATCGACGGTGTAGATTTCCAAGAACGTTACGGCCGATGCGCCCATCGGAAGATCCTGTGATGATTCTTCTGATTGGCCCGATCCCCTCCAGGTCGGGTTCTCCTTCAGCAGCGTCGTGCGATTGGGCCACACGTAGGCCACTTCGTCCGAAAAGATCGTGCCGTTGACGCGACGCGGATCTTCTTGCGGTAAGTCGAAAGGCCTCCAGGCAGAAACCGTCGGCGGCTTCGATTTCAGCTCAGCGAGAGCAGGAATTTGCCCCCCGAGGGCACCGCCGCTGTCGCGGTCGGCCTCCGAGCCTGTTGAGTCGCCGTGTACGACGGCGGCCGCGTGGTCATCTGACGACGATTTGACGCCGCCATCGTCGTTAGGACGCTGCTGCCGCGTTGGCGTGCCACTGAAGCCAGCCCCACCATCGCGGCGGCTATCCGTTTCAACAAGCGCCGTGGGAAGAGGCGGTCGCGGCGTCGTCTCATCGTCTGTCAGAAAAGCGCCATCCTCAAAGGTATGACGACTGACGACTAACAGAAACACCCCAATGAAGGTCGTGATGAGCACCACGGCAAGCACCAGGCTGCCTCGTCCTCGCTTCGGCTGAACACCCGCAGTAGACAACATGCGAGCGGCATACCAAAGAGTCGGAAGGATCGCACCGTCTGAACCGTAACGCGCGTGAAACGTATGTAAGAAGCTGATTAAAAACAAGAACGCAAGGGCCCTCCTTGTCAGCCGATGGACAGTCCGGTCCCCGTCGGCCCAAAGAAGTTTTTTGTGTTATTGCACTGGCAGCGCGTGCCCCTTTAGTAAAACGGCTGACTGGGAGAGCCGAATAAAAAAGCAAGCATTTGTTTAAAAGTAAGCAGCGGGCACAGCCAGGCGCACACCGATCAATTTGCGCGTAACTGATCCTCCTCCTCTTCCCGTCAGTCGTCCATGTCCGATTCGCCGCGATCTCGTGATTCGAACGTCCGCGGCCAAAACGTCCACCTTGGTGCGAGGGACAGAAGGGCCGGTACGAAGAACGGCCGTACCACGAAGCAGTCAAGGAGCACCGAGAACGCGGACACTGCGCCAAACTGGTTCAGCATCACGACATCGGACAGAGCCAAGCTGCCAAGGCTGAGCGCCATGATGATGCCAGCGAAGGAGATAATGCGCCCCGTTTTGGCCACCCCCTTCGAGACGGCCACGTCCGGGCGAAACCCTTTGTTGCGAATTTCTACGACGCGGGTGAGCAAAAACACGTCGTAATCCAGCGCCAAGGCGGACAGGAGAGAAAACAGAAAAATGGGCACCGTCCAAGAATACGCCCGAACGCTTTGCATGGCCGGCCACAGCGGGTGGATCCAGGAATACTGGAACATCAGCACGCCAAAGCCGAAGGAGCAAAACACCGTGAACGCCACGGTGAACAACATGCGAAAGGGCACGACGACCGACCGGAACACTACGCCGATGAACACAAAGATAATGGAGAACGTCACGCCGATGAGAATAGGAAATTCATCCCACACCGATGTCATTAAGCTCCATGAATCCGAGCTCGCCCCGAAGAATCCAACCGTGAACAAGCCCTGAGTGTCGAAGGCGACCACGCTGTCGTGCAAGGCGTTAATGAAAGGGACGATGTGACTGCCAAATGGATTCGTGACGGTCGCCAATGCGATGACCATCGCGGAGTCGCGGGCGACGTTGACGCTCCGGTTGAACAGGAACGCATACTCCTTCGCTTGAACATTGTCTGACACGGAGGCGATTTGCAAGAATAGGTAGGCTTCCGTCCAAGAGATGGCGCCCAGGCCAGGGACACGCACCGGAGACAGAATCCGATCTAATGGCTGCCCGGTCTGATTGTGAACGAAGTCGATAAGATCATTGATCTTGGCAAAGACGGTGTCATTATGCAGTCCCTGATCCCGACCAGTGTCCACGACCAGGTAGAACGGCGTCGCGTAGCCCTGTCCAATTTTGTCCGTGATGCGGAGGAGCGTTTCACCATGGGGACTCGAGGTCGGTATCTGGTGAAATAAGTTGAAATCGACGCGGATCGTGGTCGCATAATACGCCAACGGCGTGCCCAGCAAGCAGAGGATCACGGCGATCACGTAAGGGTGCTGCGTGGCCCAGCGGCCCATAATAAACCAAGGGCTTGAATTTTGACTATGTCGACGCGCTTCGTTGAGCGCGATGGCAGCGTTCGCCTCCGTCGAAGGTGAGGCTGGGCCGGTGACGATGGGAATGGCCAAATTGAGGGTGCCGGTGCCTCGCGTGACCGACAGCGGCGGGCGATGTTCCGCTTGAACGTCGTGAGTGCCGTCGCCGCTCTGATCTCCACATGCGGGTCCATCGATGTCCCCGTTCGACTTGTTGCGGTCCCCAGCGGTGTCCGAACGAGGCATGCTTGGCGGCTTTTCGGTGTGGCTGCACTCACCATGGCCGATTTCATCAATGGGGGCCGGCATCAGCCGCTCGGACTCACCGGTGAGGGCCTTGTTCTTGCCCTTTCCACACGCGAAGTTAGCAAGGCACGAACCTGCGCGTAACACAAGATCCAGCTCTGGCTCGTGCCGAAAGAAGCCGTAGAAGAGTAGTAGCATGCTTGGCAGCAGCGTCAAGCTCACAAAGACGCAGCCCACAACACCGAAAAAAAAGGCGTAGCCGATCGACGATAGGAACCCGACGCCCTTCAAGAACACAATACTCCCCATGGAGACCGCGATGGTGAAACCGGACACCACGATGTTGTGAGCCGACAATCGTGTCGTGTCCCGGACGACGCACCAGCGCATGTGGTCCTCGTCGTCGAACGCCGCGACTCCTTCCGACTTAAATCTGGCTTCGTAGCGCGCAGAAAGCTCCTTGAATCTGGACACGATGAACAACACGAAGTCGAGAGACAAGGCGATCATGGTGGCTGCCGACAATTCCGGCGCGAAGCTGCTCATTTCAACGGCAAATGACACCGCATAGCTGCACGCGAAGCCGATGATGAGGGTGACTGGAAGCGTGACCAGTGGCAACAACGTGCACCGGATCGACTTGAGGCACACGATCATGGCGAGGACGGCAAGCGGAAGCGTCACGCAATCGATCCTCAGCATGTCCGAGACTAAGCCGTCCTCGAGATCGTGCGCCATCTGTGGAATGCTCGTGAAGGACGACGTCACCGTCGGGCATTCGAAGGATGGGCCCGTCGTCGTTGTCGTCGTGCCGTTGTCGTTGCTGGTGTGGGAACCTCCGGCGGATGCTGCCATCATCTGCAGGCAAAAGTCGGACGACGCCGCCGTCGCGTTTCGGAGCCACTCGCGAGCGGCGGCAGAAATCGTGTCTAACATTCGGTTGTTCTGCTTATCCATCGAGCTAAAGTCGACCACGAGAACCGTCGAGTCGTTGTGCGCACCTCCGATGGTGCGACGCTGGAAGTCAGGGACGCCCTTGGCGGTGCAGTAGCCCATGATGGAAATGATGTGACCCGCCAGTTGCTGCTGCTGCTGCTGCTGCAGATAACTCGTGAAGTTGCACAACAAATTCGTCAGTGGCGGCGTCGACGTGAACGAAACCACGGCACGTTGATCCGATGATGCGGGCGCCGCTTCTAGCAGCACGAAAAGCGGGTTGTGTTGCACCTGGGACGTGAACAATTCCTGTGCCAGCTTTTCGGTTCGGAACACAAGTGAGTCGTCGGGTGCGACGTAGTTGAGATGAGTCGACTTGAGAAACGCGTAGGCGAAGTACATGCAACCACCGGTGACGCACAGGAACGTCAGAATAATTAAGCCAGCCCCCACTCGCGGTCGGCATAACAGTGCTGCTGACATGATTAAAAGGTTGGAGTGATTTGATGAAGGGGTGGTTCTCCCCCGTTTCCTCAACCGTTTTGGTGACTTTTTAATTGACTTTTTGTTATTCGCCCTCCTTCCTTCCCTCCCCCCAATCACGAGCAAAGTGGCAGGAAAGTGGGACGGATCAGCCCTTCCTTCATGATCGGGACAATAACATGCGCTGGGACGACACGGCTAACACTAAGAACAAAGAAAGGGTAGATCATTCAGAAGAGTGCTGGAAACATGGGAGGACTACTTGGAAAAGACCATGATGATGCGAAGACGAAGGGAAGATTCAAAAAGTGGAACAAAGTTTTGGGAAAGAGGCAGATATGCGATTAACGTCGCGTTCGGCGACGAAGCGACGCGTTAGAAGGAGACAGCGCGAGTGGAGTCAACTCAGGATGCGCTGGATGCCTCGGCGAGTCCACCCCCACACGGGCCTCCTTGTCTTCGGGAACCTCGGCGGCGCCGCCGTCACTAGCCCCTGGCCGCAATCGCTGCTGCAGCCGCAGCAACCGTAGTAGACGATGTCCTTGCGTGGATTCGGGATCGATGAACTGATCCTGTTCCGCGATAATCTGCACGGCGCGTCGCGGTGGGATGGCTGGCGGAGGAGGGGGTGGATTGAGCGAAGCCTCGTCGTCCATCACGTTGTCGTCGTCATCGTTTCGATCTTCCGTGGATGCTCGGATGGGCGGCAGCGCTGCACTGGCCTTGCTACCCGGCGACGCGGAGAGGTTAGCTGGCGGGAGTCGTGGCAGGTCGGCATCGGCCACATGGCCTCGGTGAGGGCTGGACCACAAGGCGGCTTGATCCTGCAGGCGGCCGCACTCGCGCTGCCGTTGCCGCATAATGAGCGCGAAGTCGATGTATTGCTCGGAGCTTAAGGATTGCCGCGCACAGCGCACCTCGAACATGATTTGCCGCTCTCGTTCCCTGTCCAATCCAACGAGGAGGCCTCCCACGTTTGTGTCCGAAGCGTTAAGGCTCGCCGATGAGGCATCGAGAGGAGGGAGCAGACGGCGATTCGCACCACCGCTGCTGTCAACAATCGCGCTTCCGTCGGTAGAAAGGGCGGCTGCCTGAGAGGGCGAGATGGTCGGCGCGATAGCGGCCATCATTTTCGTGATGGCCCTCATTTGTGTCGCGCCACGGCCAGCGCCAGTCGCCAGCGGTGGTGATGCCGCTGCGGCGGCGGACGGCAATGCCTTCGCCGTCGATGCGGCTTGAGAGGTGCCAACGGAAACACTTCGGGAAGCGGCTGCGGCCGCCGAGGCTTTCGGACCAATTTTCCGCTGAGCGGCCGCGTCCATTCTCTCCAAAAGAGTGCGTTCCACTTCTGCCTCCGCGCGGTACTTTTGCAACGCGCGCCAACGGTCCTTCGCCATTTCGATCCTTTCACCGTAGCACCGAGAAATGATGGACCAGTGCCGACTCCACGGAATGACAGAGGTCGAGTAATCAGTCAGACTGACCCGGGCGAAGTCTTGGTGCGCAGCCAAACCCAGCTCGCCCCTCAGGCTGATATTGGCGGCATGCAAACTTCCTCTGCGGTGCCTCTCAGCATACTGAACGAGCTGCGACCACCAATCCACGCGTCGCGCCCAAAGCGCGGAGCCAAACGCCGCGTGAATGGCCGTGGCCTGCTCGGTGACCATGCGCTCGATGCCTTCTTCGCACAGCGCTTGAATCATGGAGCGGCTCTTCTGTTCACACCACTCCCATCGCTGAGCGAGACCGACGTAGCATTGAGCCACTGTATGCCGCCGACCACCCGCTTCCGACCGCAATATAAGCACACGACGACTGACGCATTGTGAAATGTGGACGATGAATCGGTGAATGGTTTCACGACCATCCAGCTCGCTTGATTCGATAAGTATCATGGACGCCACTCTTTCGCGTTCGAGGGCAGTAAAGTGACGCTCGTGGAATTTCCTCACGGCATACTGCATCCACCCGCGTCGCTGCTGCTCGAAGATAAAACGGAGCGCGGCTTCGCGCGTCTGGGTCATCTGGGAATACGTCCGTAGCACCTGAGCATCCAAGTCGCCGAGTGTCACAGTGAGGTGCTCGTCAAAGTAACGCATCATGAGCGCGTCGTGGCGCTGTTCCAGCGATGCGCGTCGGGACCGCTCCTGCTCTTCGACGTTATCAACGCTGAGCTGCTTGAGGCGTTTGACAAACCAGCCACCAAGGTCGTCCCACATAACGAAGGCCTGGCTGCGTGAAATTTGTGTCCGCAGGGCGGCTTCGGTTTTGTCCAACGCTCTCAGCGAAGCAACAAAGAAGCCTTCCAGAAGAGCGCGCCGTTGCAGGTCCTCGGCGGCGATCCATTGTGACAGCGGGAATGCCACGAGGGCGTCAACCGCCGTTTGCCGACGTTGGCTCTGCTCCGCAAGCTCCACACCACGACGCTGCATGGGCGCCAAGGCAGCCATGAACGGCCGCTCGATTTGGTACTCCAATTCAATGTCTTCCTGAAAGCAGATGTCCCGATGAATGCCATCAACAAACGTCGCCGCGCAAAGTAGGCCCTTCCCTTCGATCTGCAGTTGGATCATCGCCAAACGGTGTCGTGCCTCCTCTCGAGCAAGCGCGAATGCCTTGGGCACGAAGTAGCTCAATTGGTGGAACGCGGCGCCCAACGAGAGTCGTCGGACCTCTCGCTCTTGGCGTTCCATGCCGCTCCGGAGGCCTTCCTCCGCTCGCACGACAGTCTCCATCCGCGTGCGATGCTGCTGCGAACAGATGGCAGTGCGCGCCGAGGACTCCGCGAGTTCCGTGATGAATAGGAGCTCGGAGACCCACGGTGCCACAACGGTGCCCACCCGGCTTCGTTTCTCCGACCGTTCCACCGCGAGGCGAGGAGCCCGGACGGATTCCTCTCGCGCGCTCGCTTGCATGCGATCAAACAATGACCGTTGATCTGACCCGATACCGCGACGGTGCTCGAACTCGGAGGGGACGATGATGCTCGCGATCCGAATCGTGCGTTCCGACTCGAGCAGCATTCGCCTTTGCCGCAGTTCAACGGCGACCACATCAAGGGTGCGTTGGAACCACGTGCCCCCGTGGAAGAGCTCCCGGATGAGCTGAAACTGCCTCGATTCCTGCGAAATCAACGTAGCCACGAAGTTGTCCACGGCTAGGCCCACGAAGGATTCGGCCACATCGGCTTGCCAGTGTCTCACGATGATGCCGCGTCGCGCGTCATCTTGCCGCTCCATCACCGCCATCAGCCACTCGACTCGCTGTCGCGTGAACCGCTGGCGCTGCCTCGCCTCATTTCGCTGAACAACGTCACGTTCGAGCGCGTGACGGGCTGTTATTGCCGCAGTCATCAGCACGTTGAACGCTGCCACGTGCTCGCGACCGAGGGCGTCCAGCCACCCTGTGGCATAGGGTACGAAGATGTGCTCTTCCCGTGAATTGGACATCTCGTTTCGAATCTTCTCACGACCAATGGCCGCCTCCTCCTCTAACATATTCGATTGCAGCTCGAACGCTGCATCGGCCGACAAACACTGTAGGGTATGGCGCCAAAGCACTTCGTCTCGACTGGCCACGACACGCCACTCGCCGTCCATGGCTGAAAGCACCCTGCAAGCACGGCGACGGCGCTCCATTTCCGTGGCGTCCCGGGCTCCTTCCTCCGCCACGAGAACGATGGCCACGCGAGCCGTTTGCTCCTCCATCCAAACGTCACGCTGAACCCTCACGCTGTGCGTTTCCAGGGACTCGAGACGTTGCGCCGTGGCGACCTCGCGCGTACCATGACCCATGCATAATTCGGCAGCACTATCCTCGAGCTGCGCGATGACTCCACGACCCAGCTGCTCGAGCTCCAGTAGCCCCGTGTGTAAGGCACCGAAGCGCTCCCCGTGAATGGACCGCCTGCCAACACGCTCGTCCTCAATTTGCGTCTGCAACAGCGCTTCAAAGGCGCGCTCCACTCTGTTGGCCAGGAGTTGGGCTCGGCCGATTAGAAATGTAGCGTATTGCTGCTCACAGAACGACGTTGCGAAGTGCTCAACTGCCGACATAAACGTTCTCCGCTGCTCAATATCGGCAGCGTTGCGCAATTTTGCTTCGAGGGATGCGACTAAGGCGGCTCGGACTTCCGACTGATTGCGATCCAACTTGTGCCGCCCAGCCAGCTCGTCCCGCTGCAAGGCGTTTCCACTCACCAAGCTCCGATGAGCAACGTACCAATGCCACAAGCTTGTAAACCGTTCTTCGCCGTCACCCCCCTCGCTTGCACTTTCTAGGCCGTTCGGCGAGCGTACGACATCGGCAACCCAGGGTAGCAGCTCGCCCCTCGACAGCGCACCACGAATACCCTCCATTGGTTTTGGTCCATTTTCCGAGGTGGCCTCGGAAGACAGGCGAGTATCTCTCGTCCTTACGATGGACTGGCGCCGCGCACTCTCGTGGGCCTCGAGAGTGCCCATCTGCCACTCCCAAGCTTTGATCGCAATCGGAATCCGACTAAGCGTTTCTTGGTCTGACACGTGCTGTCGCAATCCTTCGAGCACTTCGACGTGCACGGTACTGAGTTCCCGGCGGGCAGCGGCCAAGCCCTCCGTGAAGCGCCACGAGATCAGCCTTTCTCCAACTGCGGCAAAAAGCATCGCGCGGGACGTGTTTATTTCTTTCAACGTTTCGCGACGCACCTGATCCTCCAGCACAACGTACTGCTCACGGCAGCGCCCAAGGCAATCAAGAAACATCTTCTGCTTCTGCTTCTGCGCTTCGTTTTGACAGAGGTCCTCTTGCAGTTCCCGGTCACCCGCCATCAGGCTCGCCCGGCGTGTCCGGGATTCATCGGCGTCGATCGCACCGCGGTGAACGGCTTCCTGCGCGATGCGAAGGTGCTGGACGAAGTGGCACACCGAGATGTCAACGTCGAGCGCGAACACGAAGGACGGCTTCGAGGGTGTGCTAACCTGACCGGTTGACGGAGAGGGCACCGGACGTCGCACGCCGTAAACACCGAGGCGAAAAATGGACTGACGTTCGAACCGTTCCGCGTCCAAAAGGGAAAAGCGCTGAAGTTGATCGAGCAAGCTTCGATGCATGTCGAGCACGGCAGCGAGGCGCCTCTCCCCCTCGTCTTCCACGGCGGCACGAGCGCTAGCCTCGAACGCTAGCATTTGCCAGTGAAAGTACTGATCCACGTTCAAGTCGTCGACGATATCCACGCGGTCGAGATCCTCGAGATCTTCGACGGCTCGCAGCATGAAGCGCGATCGCTCCTTCCACCACTGCAGCGGACGGGTGAAGGCAATCACGGGCGCTTCCTGGACTTCAATGGCCATGAGCCCCGTGTGAAACCGACGGTGGATCGGGGCGAGAGCCGCTTCGCACTGGGCACCGATCGCCGCTCGCACGGCATGCTCCATAACCGATTGCATGAGGTCGCTCCATTTCGCGACCCACTGAGCGACCAACTCGCGACGGGAGGTTCGCTCGGCGATTTGAAGCGCCTCGACCAGCAACTTCCTCCCTTCCAGCGCCAGCTCCTTTGACAAGGTGAGGCGGCCTCGACGTTCGTGCGCCGTAAATTCTTCTCGCACTTGATCTTCCAGGCGCTGTAAAGCTGTCGAGCGGAACGGGCGAACAATGTGAACGATAAGCGTGTGTCGAGAATGCGATTCCAGATCTTGAAGCGCGGTCGACAGTGTCAGTGCCCACTGCTGGCGGTGCGAGACTCGAGCCGAGTGCTCGTCAGCCTGCAAGGACGTGAGTCGGAGGCGAGAAGTGGTCGCAGCGAAAGTGCGCTGCCACGCGACAATGGCGGCGTGTTCGTCCCGCAGTAGCGGACGATACGCCGTGAGCATGAACCGTTCGTCTTCGACACCGGCACGGAATAATGCATTCGGAGCCACCAAACGATTCAAGCGATGCCTGCTTTCGTCCCGAATGAGGTCCTCAATGTTCCGCTCGCGCGTATCATTGATGTACTGCGTGTGAATGATCATGCGGCGCTGCGACTCCGCCGTCGTTACGGAACCAAACGCTGATACCGCGAGCCGTTCGACGTCCGCCCGCAGCTCGCGTTGCTCCACGCGCGTCCACGCGTTGTGCCCGTGCTCCGCGTACGATTGCAGTAAGCGGATTCGAAGCTGAAGCTGAGCGGCAACAATCGTTTGCCTCGAAATGTTGGCTTCAAACTCGATTTGATTGGCGCCAACGAGCAGCTTCCCCACCGCTTCACCTTTCCTCAAGATGACGAAGGCCGCGGCCTCCATCCGTGCGTGATCGGCTCGCATCCATGGTTCCTCGCCAAGTTCGACGACGGCTCGCGCGCTAGCATGCCCATCCGCAACAATGAGACGGCGCGAGAGCATTTCGTCGCGACGAACGATTTCTTCACCCAGGGCATCCCGTTCCTCCGCCCAGGTGCTAGCCATCTGCCGCCCGATTTTTCCTTCATCGCGCAGCACGATCGTGCGAAGGCGTTCTTCGAGGGACCGGGTGTGACTGCTTGATCGCGAAGCGAAAAGTAAGCACACGCGATCCACCCATTCCTCCGCGCCGGTGGTGCAGCGTAATGTGAAATCGGCAGCGCGATTTAGCAGGTCGAGGTCCTCGTCACGGCGTTCACCCAGAATCTCACGCCGCGCGGAATGCTCCATCGTCTGCGTTTCGCGAAGTCGAATAGTCACCTGGCGCGAGATATGACGCAGGAACAGGGTTTCTCGACGCGTCTGCTGCTCGACGGCGACCCCTTGTCGGGCGGCCGGCTCGGCAATTCCGTCGGTCGCCTCGAGCAGTAGATGCCCATACTGTGCCCGGATCGCGGACTTGGCGAGTAACGCGAGGGACATGAGTTCCTCCCGCTCGACCTGCAGGATCGCGGACTTGCATTGCGACATGATATTGTCGAATTGACTGGCTGCCGCCAACGTCAAGTGACCATAAAGTTTGGTCTCGAATAGCCGCATCAACAGGCTGCCGGTTTCGATGACGCAGCGTTGTTCCAAGTGCATGCGCGCGAGGCCCTCAGAGGCGGCCACTAACCGACCGCGCCGTTCGATGCGCTCCACGGTACGAAGCGTCGATCGGTCGTCATCTTGCTCCTCCTCGAGTTCCGTGATCGCTTCTCTCAGGAGACGCGCGTTGTGAGGGGCATTGACATAGGCTTCCCAGTCGTCCTCCTCGCGCCGCAACAGAGCGTCATGGAAGGCCGCGGCCAGCTCCTCCGCTGACTGTGCCATCACGAGTCGGTACTCGTCGGCGATGCCATGACGCCCAGCCTTCTCCCGACGGCCAAAATGCACCATTTCGAGGTCTTGCTTGACATCGTAAAACGGAGCCAACATTTTAGTGAATTGACGGTCCTCTTCAGCGACGATGCTGCTTGCCATTGATAAACCGGCATGGGTGACCATGCTAACCCGAGCGGTCTCGAATCCAATGCGCATCGCGAAACGAGAGCTGGTTGCATAATCATCGTATGCGATCAAAACGGCATCCACCGAGTCCATCCGAATGACCATCCGGTCGCGCCGTTCGGCCGTATCGAGGGCCACGCGTTGTAATTTGTCTCGCTCCGTTTGCTCCATGAAAGCGATGGCTTCCTGCACGTCCGCCAATTCCAGGGACACATGCCCACGAACGGCGGTCTCCGTCCGTTCCGCGATCTGTGCCAGCGCGTCTCGGGCGGCGGCGTGTGCCTGCCTCCTCGCGACCCGCTCCGCTTCCTCGCATTCAATGAGGCGCTTTTCGAATCCTTGTGCTGCGGCCGATTTCACCAGCGCGGCCAAGGGCCGCTGGCCTTCCAGTTCGAGTACCTCCCTCAGTTTTGTCTCAAGACGTTGGAACACCAAGAAATTGAAGCGGGCGACCATCTCGTCCTGAACATAGCATCGCTGCTCCACCTCTCGATCGGCAGCCACCGCCGCGAGGCCTTGAAAAGCGGTGACGCCGAGGATGGACCTGCCCGCCGCTTCCGCTTGTTGAAGCGACCGACGGGCCTCGGCCGCTGCGCCCTTCGAATTCCGCCGCACAACATCGTCAAGCTCCGATGTCTCATCACGAACGATAACCTCGCGACGATGGCATTCCATCTCATCCGCGATTCGAAAAACATTGGCGCACATCAAGTCGTAGACAACGGATCGCTCCCTCCTCTCCACATCGTTCTCGAGCAAACTTAGCTGATGCCCAAAAATGACGGTCGCAGCTCTGTCCCGCAACTGGCGGCCCTCCACGCGCTCGCTCGTCGCGATTTGGTGGCGAATGTAGTCCTCAAAGCGAGGCAGGGTCCACTGCAAGAGGGGTTGGATGTACTCCCGCACCACCAAGCCATGCCTGACGACGGGCTCCGTGCACTGCTGAAGCGCCACGAGGTGAACCTCAGATATGACCTCCTTCCTCACATCGGTTCGGCCCCGGAGTTCTTGCCGCTGAAGGACGGCCCGCTGAAAGGCATGAACGAGATTCTGAATGGCACGCCCGAGAGCCGCCGTCGCCGTGGCCCAGTTGGCGTCGATGCGCTGTCGCTCATGCGGTTCCTGCCACCGCTGAAGGCACGTGTGGGTGTAAAAGTCAGCCCAAAGCTCTCCTTCGATTTCGCCCCTCTGTTGCACCTCAAGGCGTTCCAGGCGCTGAGCGGAAAAATGTGAACCGCGGATGTTGAACGCCGTGACGATGGCGATGCGAGAGGCGGACTCCGATGCCTTGATGCCAGCGGCGATGACCTCCGCTCCGACCACGCAGATGTCACGGCTGCGAAGTTCCTCGTCATTGCCGACGGCGGCGCGGCGGTCTGCCTCCATGGCCAACACGATGTCGGTCAGTTGAACACAAGTCCCTTCCGACAGCGAGGTCCGCGCGCGCGCTTCTGTGGATTGCAGTCGCTCCAGTTGCGCGGATCGATGCAGGTGACGGTACTCTGCCACGAGGAGCTTCGTCTCCCGCTGCCATTCGGACATCACCGCGTTACGGTTGGACTCGAGACTGCTGGTGAACAGTGGGCCGATGCGCAGGACGTTTTGCGCTGCGGGCGGTAGACTGATGTCCTCCGCCGGGGGTCCGGCGACAAGGAAGCTCGCCTTTTCGTCGCCCTCTTCTTGTTCCGAGGAGGGAGCCGCTGCCATCGTTCGGGCTTCGCTCATGACGACGACGGTGGGACTCATCACCGGTGATGCGCCGGTTCCCGATACGCCCCAACGAGTAACTCGCTCCACACGGACCGTCAACGGCTTCGCCCAGTCATCTTCGATCTCTTGCCGCGCTCGGGATTCGTCGAGCAAGGCCTGCTCGACGGCGTGGCTTGCGGCGCCTCGTTGGAACATCTTCCTCGCGAGCGCGCGAGCTCGCACCTCCTCGGCGCCCACCGCCTCGCGTAGCGATGATTCACAGAGGTCCATGATGTAGCGTCGGAAGTCTGCTTCTTCGGCCGACACGGTAATCGATGCGCTGCTTTCGCGTTCGCGATCCATGACGTCGATTAGCGCCTGCGGCTCCACGACTCGGATGAGTTGCAGCCGCAGCCGGCGTTCTTCAATCTCCAGGCAGTGAAGGTGCTCGAGCGCCAACTCGCGCTGCTGCAGGTCGCCAAGGTGCAAGTGCCGATATCGCCGCTCCTCGTTTTGCAGCAGCCACCGCCGTTCCGATTCCGCGTCGTCCGTCAACAGCGCTACGACGTTCGCGTGCTCCGATCGCTGAATAGCGGAACGGAGCGTGACTTCGTCAGCCTCGAGGCACGAAACGAGCAGCGGCGCACATTCGCTGTAGAACCAGTTCAGCATGTCGGAAAATTTACGGCTCTCAGCTTCGCAAACCGTCACGCGCAGTTGTGATGCGTAGCATTCCGCGGCAATGGTCGCAAATGCTGGCCTCTGCTGGCACGCCAGCGACCGGTGCAAGTCGAATCCAAGTGATGACAGTGCGTGCAAGAAGACATCGGCTTGACGCTTGATTTGCCGATTCCTGTCAGTTTCGCGCTCTAGCTCGAGGACGTCCACGAGCAGCCGCCAATGCTCGTAGCGCTCTCGCTCCATGATGGCTTCCCACTTCGCGGCCTCGGTAACCAGCCAATGATACTCCCGCAACGTTGCTTCGTACTCCACGACGTGTATTTTTTCATAAAAGGCCAAATAAGGTACGACGATATCTCCGCTGCGGTCAGAGGCTTCCTCCTCTTCGACGCTCAGAAGCTGATGCCGCCGAGATTGGCGGTCGAGCTTGGACAGCATCACAGACCGAAGGAGCGACTCGTCCCGCACCATGGTCTCCAAGCAAGAGAAGGCCACCACTGGTACCATCTCGAGTCGGCGAGCAAGCTCGTCGGCGCTGATTTGTGATCTCAGCGATTCTTGCCCCGCGGTCCACACCTCCATGCAGTCACGGGCGTGAGCCAGGCACAGTTGACGACGCGTGCGCAGCTCCAGATCAGTGATGTAGACCGAGGCGGTGCTATTTCGCAGCTGTCGAATGGTGTCCGACAACGTTTCCCACTCTACGAATTCTCGCTCGTCCAGCGTGGAGCGACTGTCCGTTTCTTCCAATTCGACGAGGGACGCCGCGGCCTGGCACGACTCCGCGCGGATTTGCCGCCGAGACTCCTGCTCATCGCGCTGAAGGTGCAGCAGCTGCAGCCAGTCTCGCTGACGGGTGAAGGCGTCTGCCATGTGAGCGAGTCGCCGGTCCGACTCGGCATCGACGCCGATCCGTGTACGCTCCTCGAAGGCCAACGATTCTGCAATTCGCCACTCCCGTTCCGCCCGTGAAAGTAGCAACCGGTGCTGCCATTCAGCCGGTTGCAGTAGCGTCTCAAGCATTTCGGTCTGCCACTGCTTCGCATACATGTTCCGCTGCGCCCGTTCCTCGTGCTGTAGCTCGCTCGTGAGTGTGTTCTGGGCGGCATCGCCCATGAGGGTCGCGATGCGGCGGCGAGCGATGCGCTCTTCGTCTTCAAAGATGCGCTGCCGGTCGTCGGCCGCTTCGATGACAAGCCCTGCGAGGCTCGAGCGACCTGCGGAGACAACGGTCGACCTCGCATTTCGCAGTTCGGCGTCCAACGTAGCCTCTAACAGGCTAAACCTCCCTTCCACGAACTGTTCCTGCAGGTAGCACCACCGGTTCTCCTCGTAAGTCCTGAGCGCCTGGAGAACGGCGAGAGCAGACCCTTGCGTCTTCGTGACCAATTCAACGAAAAGCAATGCCCAGCTCAAGTTCTTTTCGTCCAAACAGTACCATGCCAAAATAGCCTTTCGGTCTTCCAGGGCGTCGTTGGCGATGGACGTTCGCTCCTGCAGATACACGAATTCGATACCGCGCGTCTGCAGTGCACTTAAATTCTTTTGAAAGTCGGCGCGAATGCCCGCAAAGGTTTCCAACTGAGCCAGTTCGAACCGGCGATCTCGCTCGGCCTCTTCATACTGCTGCAGCAGGACCCCCATGCCTTGCTGGCGATTCTGAATTAATGCTTTGCGCTCGCTCTTTTCTGACAACTCCATCGTGTCGAACAACATCGAGCGTCTGCCTTCGGTGAACTCCGCCGCTAATTTGGCTCGGAGACGCTCCTGGTCGCGGTTCACCGCTGTTCGTAAGGCGGTTTCTAAGTCGTTGAATAGCAACTGACTGCGACTTGTCGACTCGTCGAGGTCGAGAATGCGACGCAGCTGTTCTTCCTGCTCGGACGCCAGAACGGCCAGCTCCCGCGTGAATTCATTCGCCAAGATCTTCAATCCGGTGATGCCTTGCGTCAAGAGGTTGGACCTCGAAAGACCGGCAGATGCCTCGGCATACTTGACCGCTGCGTCATTTCTTGCGTTGACCTCCATCGCGATGTAGGCGTCTCGCTCGCTTTCTTCCGCGCCGGTGAGGACGTCAGTGAGCCACCCGTAGCCCCATTCATGCGTCATGGCGGCGCGGTTGCGCTTTTCGAGCTTGACAAGACGGTCTTCCATTTCAGAAAAAATGGCCGCCGCCGCATCGTCCGTCAATGAGGCCATCACTTTGAGCGCGCTCGCCGTGATTGACTTTCTCATGCCGTCTTCGGCGTCGACCAAAATCTCCAATGCCGCTGCCACAAACGCCACAATGTGGCACCCACGAAGGCCATTCTCGAGGAATATGATTCCCTCTGCCCACATACTGCGATCTTGTTGCGCGGAAAGGGCAATACGCTTCTCCCGTTCGTCCTTCGACAAGTATTCGTAAGCGACGCGGAGGGATTCGTCGCGTTGTTGCTCTTGGTATTCCCCCCGAGTGCGCTGCTCCAGCCTCCCGAGCGCCTCGATGAATTCCACGGCGCGTTCTTCCAGGAGCTTGACAATGCCCAGTCCTTCAGCGGCTGCCAGGGTGGCACGTTGCTTCGTTTCGTTTTTCTCCGTGACACCTGTGAAGAGATCGTTCAGTTCCGACTTGAATTGGTCGTGGAGGAGGGCGAATGCGGATTTTTGAGACGAGTATACGTCCGCATAGCCAAGGCTGGCCAGATCGGTGATAGCACTAGTTCGCACCATCAGGTCGTCGCGGATAAACTGCGTTCTGAGGGCAACTTCAAGCGTGACGACGGATTCCATTCTTTCACGCCATTCCACTTCCGTGAGAACACATCGCGCAGCGTTTTCGCCGGCCAATAGGCCATCGACGAGCATGTCAAAGCTGGACGACGATGCCTGCTTCACGATCGCCGCAAAGCTTGCCAGTTGGGCCTCGCTAAACAGCGCACGTTGACACACCTCGTGCGTCGGTAGCAATTCGGCGATCCACTCAGAGAGGCACTCACGCGAGAGCTGCGATCTTGCCGTGGACTCCCGTTCAACGGTGGCATCGATCGCGCGAGTGGCCCCGCTCATTTGAAATTCTCTCGTCAAGCTGGCGTAGGCTGCGACTTCCTGAGCAAGTGATAGAGTGCGCAGATCTGCTTCCGCCTCCTGAGACAGGCCGACAAAGCACGGCAAGGTCGGAAATTTCACCGTTGCCGATGATCTCCACCATTCCCGTTCGAGGAACAATCTAGGGCCGCAGGTCTCGGCGTCCTCGAGCACCATGCGCTGCAGCGCATCGAACGTGGACTGCTCGTCGCGTGAAAGGCCGCGTCGGGACCCTTCCTCCCCTGCAAGCAGAAGCGACAAGCCCAGCCCGGACGTCAAATTGTTCGACATGGTGTGAAAGTCGGTGTCCTCGGTGGCGGCGATCAACCCTCGCTTGAGTGTCTCTTCATCGCCGATCATCGGAAGGGCCACCAACGATCGCCGAGTCGCTTCGAAGATCATCATGCCCTGAAAGTATGCGTCCGTTTGAGCCGACGACAATTCCGCCGCGCGGCTGACGGAGCGAGTCGTAATGGCGAGGGGAGCTTCGTTCGGAAGCGGCTTGAAGAACAGCTTGCGCAGCGTCGACGATGCGGATGTTGCTTTGGCATGTCTCGCGAACAACGAACCGAGCGGCCCGGTGGCCGCCGACGGCGACGATGCCTGAGCCAACGCAGGAGGCGCCATCACGGCATGGCAGAAGGCTGCCACCGGCTCCCAGTCGTTCGCGTTCATCAGGCAATGTGCCCCACGCGCGATGATTTCCTGACTGGCCGTCGCTGTCGTCACGTCCAACAACTTCGCGGCGTCGCCCGGCGTCGCCAACGTCAACTTGCTGGCAAACGCGCAGTAGTCCGACACGGCCTTCGCGACTTCGCTCGGTGTTTTCGCGGAGAACTCATTCGCCGCGGCAAACGCCACAGCGTCCCCCGTTTCCGCCCGGCGTTCCGATTTCAACGAAAAACGTTGGGCGAATGAGGCCTGTGATACCGGCGCCGCTGACGACGACGCGGCGAACGAGGAGGAGGAGGATGACGCCTTTTGCATGTCCCGCTGCAGCGCCTTCGCTTTGTGTTTGCGAATGGCGACCGCCATCAGCTGCACCGCGAGCACCGTGCAGCGGGGGTCGTTGGGGTCGCACTGCGACCTCAGAGACTGCAGAATGGCTTGGATGACGACGACGGCTTTTTCGTGCACGTCACGTGGTTCGTTGATCGCGGCGATGGCGGCGGCCTGCGCGAGGCCAAAAAGCGCGGTCACTTGGGCTGCATCGTTCACATACGCGCGGCGAATGGGTGTCTTTGTACATAACGCGCGAATGTAGTTCGGTAGCAGCTCGAAGCTAAACGCCTTGGATAGCTCAGGGCTCGCTTCCGCGGCCCACGACGCACTGACGGTTAAGGCGTCCATGGAGAGCAGGCCTTTGGGACCTTGCAGCGCCGCCAGTAGTAGTTTTCCAGCTTGTCGACCGTCGAGCACGTCCAGAAATGGGCTCTTCTCCACCGGAGCGCGCCAAATCGGGGCGGTCAGGCATGTCACGCCGGCCAGCATCGCCAACACATCACCAAAGGGGTGTTTGTTCGCCACCAGTTCGCTGGTCAGACGAAGCTTCTCTGCGTAGTAGATGGAGTCGAATCTCGGAAACTGCTGCGCACTTGGCTTTTCAACCGGCTTTGACGCGGCGGCTCGTAGTAACATGTTGCGCAGGCGTTTGTTGGGATTGCTGTCGGCTTGGTAGAACTCCAACACGAGAGACGCGAGCGGAAAGGACGCGAGCACACTGCGGGACGTGGCTACAGCCGTTGCATCGGGCGAGTAAGCCGAGTCTGTGACGCTCTGGAGCTCTGACGCCGTTTGTTCATACACAAGCTTTTCGCCGGGCGACAGCGCAGAAACGGCGCCCGTGAAGAGTTGCACCACCGGCACCGCATCCGCAGAGGAGCAAATGCCGGCGTAGACGGCTGCGCGGACCAGGCACTTGAAGCGAACGGAGCCGTTCGCGGTGGCCTTACCGGCCGTGGTGACACCATACTCGATCAATTCCTTGAGCCGCACAGGCTGCGACGCGTCGGGCGGGAAGCTGCCGCTGCCGTTCGTCGCGATGAGCTGCGCCAGCCGCACGCACTCGGGCAGCGCGACCAGCATCGAGCCCGTGGTAGTGAGTACGGGCCCTGTGACGTTTTTCCCTGTCGACGCATCGATCGTGACGCCAAATTTGTCGCCGAGTGCGATACTGATTTCTTTCGCGTGGCAAAACGGCACGTTAAAAGCCGCCGGAATGCCGAATTTCTTTCGTAGAGCCGGCAGAATGACGTTGGGATAAAAGGATTCCATGACGGCACTGTCGTGGATCGCCGCGACGACGCGCTGCACTTGCTGCACGCGGGAGGCCAGCATCACGTCGCAGCCCGCGGTGTCACCAAGACCGGAGTTTTCCACGTCCGCGGAGAGCAAGTTGTGATCAAACCGGATCAGTTCCTTGAGCGTTCGCAGCTGCATTTCGGCAAACACGAGATTCGACGCAGGGAGCGCATGCCCTTCGCTGCCTTTACCGCGCAGCGCGTAAAACACGTGATAGAGCGAGCGCACGCTGAGCCCGACGCTGTGAGCGGTGTTGGACACAAAGTTTTCGCGGAACATCGACGATACGATCGAGCTGGTCGCGTCCCCAGACGACCCAGAAAGCCGCCGGGCCATTTCGCTTTGAATCAAGCTCACGGCTTGCTGCGTCGCCTGTTGCAACATCTGCTCCGCATCGAGCTCCGCGTGCCACATGGCGTGGTGCTCGTAGCGCATCAAGTGAGGCTTCGACTGTTCGATGAGCAAGGGGATGACGTTGACGACCGCGAGCGTGCCCGCGCGGGTCAAGTTGAACGGGACGTCGATGGTCGGGGCGAGGCGCAGTCCGGAGTGCAATCGCTTGACGGAGGCGAGCAGGACGCCGGCATTCTCCGGCAGCTCCTTCGCTCGCTTGGCGATCGCCGCGATGGTGAGCTGCACTCGGATGATAGGCGGCAGCGTCGTGAACGTGACGATCACGCCGCCGTAAGTCATGATCACGGTGACCGGCACGGAAATGCCCTCGATGCGATTCTCCGCGATGGCGGACGCCACTCGGCCGAAGCTCGTGGCAAAGCGGCGGGCGGCACGAGCGTGATCCCACACGCGGATGAAAAAGCCTTTGCCAGGATGCACATAGGTCGCGGAGGCAGCGGTGGGCGCCGACGAGGCGACGGTGATGAATTTGGAGCTTTTCCCTTCCGTGAGGCTAGAAGACTTCCCCGCCGCGAGGGTGGTCACGATGCCTGTGCACAAGTCGGAGCACTCGGCCGTCATCTTCTTCAAGAGCTGGTTTCTTCTTTGCCAAAACTCCCCTGACTTCCACGTCGACAATGGCGCCACGAGGAGCTGACTGTGCTCGTCGTAGAGCGACAGGGCGATCGGTTGCGCGCCTCCCTCTCCTGAGGCGAGGACGGGATCGAGCAGCTGAGGGTCCTGCACGAAGGTGATGAAGTCTTTGGCGGCGTTGACATATTCCTGCACGGCAAGCGTGAGCATACCGGTGAGGGCTTGATCCCACTGTAGGTACAAGGTCGCCGGGCCGTTGGACCGGAAGGGCGACGTCGGCCCGTCGAGAGGAGCGGCCGCCTTGGGCGGCATTTTCCCTGTGTGTGATTCCAACGGCGGGATGGACTGTGCGATATACCGGAGCAAAAACCATTGGGAGTGGGTAGAGGAAAGGTACAATCAAAGCGGAGTAGGCTTACTCAGGAGCTCATTGCCGTCTGAATCTCTTGGTGAGGAGGGCTCTGCCAACGTTATTCCGAAACACCTAAGTTATCGGCGCCGCTCGTAAGTCGCTCCCCTCTTCGAGGCGATGTGACTTACCAACCAGCGTCCTCGAACACCTCCCGCATCAGGCTTGTCGCGTAGCTACCAGCAGGCAGCAAGAACCTGGCGACGACTGCCCACGAAAACGTGTCCATAGCGCACGCAGGGTTGGCCGGCGACCCTGCATCGACATCGATGGTGGTGCCCTCTCTCAATGAGGGAACCAGAGACGCCCCACCACGCGTTGTGTCATCCGTCACGCCATCCAGTTTGTCCAAGTCACTGAGCATGAGGTCGGCCACACGACCGGAGCTTATGTCGTCCCGAACGGCAACCAGTTCGATGGACAGTCGCTCTGGGCGGATCATGAGGCGCCGGTAGGTTCCATGAAAGTGAAACCGCTTGGCGAGGTGCTGCGCGCGCCGGTCGTCGTTGGCGGTTGACTCACCACTGGTGCCGGGTTTGTCACCAGACAACAAGCCAGTGATTCCTAACTCGGCGAGCATGTCGACATACACGCGATGACTGCAAGCGTCCATCGTTGGCCACAGGAGGTCGGCATCGGGTCCGGGAACCGGCAACAGGACGTCAAGGATCGAAAAGCGATTGTCGGCCACGTCGCGCTCGGTGACGAGGTGGACACTGGAACGAAGCGAGGAGGGTGACCCATCAGCGGCAAGGTCCTCATCGTTCCCGGTCGCGGTGGCCAGGTCGCCGCTTAGTAGGAGGTCGGTGTTCTCCATCGCGCTGGCGCCCTCCGAATCCATGGTGCGATCGTGTGCTTCACTAGGTGAAAGCGCCGCTGCTGCGCTGTTGTCGTCTTTGTCAGGGCTCCTCAAGCAAACAAGATCCCCAACGTGAACGGTGGTGCCACGGAGCTGCAAGCGGCGGGATGCGACGCGGTTCCAGATCAAACTTTGAACGCTGTGGCAGAATAGCATGCTGAGCGGCCGGGGCAACTTGAGCACGGCGCCCTCAAAGTTGCGCGGGTTCCGTTGTAACTCGACTAGCAGATCTCTCTCTGAGAAGCAAAAATGAGGCACCATGTCCAACGCTCGTTTGATGAGCATCGTCTCGGCCTCCATGTCGCTACGGCCATTCCCTTTCTTTTCTTCCCGCAGGGCTGCGCAATGCGACTCCATGATCTCGGCCACAACTTGCATGTCCGGAACGAAGTAGGATTTGCTCTTCAAAATGAGACACACCGCCTCATCGTACTTTCCGGCCATGATCGCAGCGCCCACCGCGCACGTAGGGACGTCGGTCGTTCCAAATCGCTGAGGACCGAAGTAGTTCACAAAGCCGCATGCTGATAGGGTCGCTTCCACCTGAGAGACATAGACACGAAGCTTGGCATGCGTGGCGAAGTGAGACTCCCTGTCCGGGTCCCCAATCGAATCACTGGTATCTCGGCGACGCAACCGCGCCACAATTTCGAAGCCGTTGCCTCGCAAATTGCCCAGCACCAGACCGTCTTTCCGGTATTCATAGTCACCGAGCTTGACCACCGCCCCTCGGCCGAACGACGTGTTGTTGAGGCCTGCGATGCGCTTCGCATCCACGAGGCGCACTGCGAGGCGCTGCAGCGTGACCGCTCGTTTGTCTTTATTTCCGCTAAACTGAATGTTTCGTGCGGCAATGTTAATCTTGGCAGCAATTTGACGAATTGCAGATGCTGTGTCAATGTTTTGCTTCCACAGAGTGAAATGCAAAAACTCCCCCGCCCGGGTCGCGGGCCACTGCTGCTGTTGCGACTTTTGATTGGTTCGCCAGACGTCGCCGCCGCCCCCTTGGTTCGATCCATCGCCACCGCCGCTGACGCGGTGAAGCTGGATGCAACCATCGGGCCCGGTGCGGCTGTCCACCTTGGTGAACGGCTTTCGCACGCGTCCTGTGGCAACCTGCATCGTTTTGACTAACTGGTGAATTCGGCTGCGAAGAGGCTTATCGGTAATGAGAACGGGAAGCGTGACCTGGGGCTTGGTCACGTCTTGACAGAAGTCGTCTAAGACGGCGGCATTTTCAGCACAAAGCAATCCCCGCAGTTCGGTCCGTGCGGCCTCCTCCGCGGCCGACACCTCATTAGGGCCGGAACCACCTCGACATTCCGCTGCCATGGCGGCCGGAGCTGGTGCCGACGCGGCTGCTTCTTCATCCACAACCCGAAGGCTTCGCAACACCAACGGCTCGCCATCCAGCGCACGACGCTCCCGCACGACGAAGTCACTGCAGAGAGTCTTGAGCGAGGAGACCCAGGTCGCCCGCGCCCAAACCACCACATCCCCCGTCGCCGCCGCCGCCGCTGTCGGGGCCATGGCGAGATCAACAATGCTGACATCAATGCCAAAGCTGTTGGCGTGTTTTGCGACGGTTCGGCGAAGGGAAGTGCCGTGGTTAAGAGGTACAGCAAGAGCTGGAGGAGGACTCAAGGTCGCAGCGAGGACGTCGTCGTCCGCAGCGTGGTCGTCCGCCAAGGCCACAGGTGAACGACTCCGTTTCAACGTCGACATGTGACTGCGCGCTACGGAAAAGCACAACACTACCGTGATCGTTGCGAATCGAGAGAAACGTGAGGTGCGAATAACGCTCATTCAAAATCAATGCAGTACCTGACGGATGAGTGTAGGGGGGACTCAAGGAGTGCTACAAAATGTCCCGTCGATGAGCGACGTGACTGAAATCACCTAGTCCGCCCGTCTGGCCTCCGAGGTCGGAGTCGACGTGCCGCGAGGCGCCTGTGCGCGTTGGCGACGTGGGCTGAAGGCTGTTGTTCGGGAACCACTTGGACAGCAGATCCACGTAGGCGCCCGAACCTGAGGTCGCAGAAGTCACCGACGACCGTCTCGATGATGCACGGGGAACGCTTCCCGCTCCCGCGCGCGCCGCTACGGGCGACCTCTTGCGTTCCACCGACGTTTGCTGCCGAAGTGGCGAGGAGGCTGCCGCCGCTGTGCCACTGCTGTGGACTTCTACGGCCCTCGTCGCAGAAACAAGGGGGTCGGCCTCGACGGAAACGGCAGTTTGCGAGGGGGTAGCCACGGCGTCTCCTAACAATGCCTCCCAGGGCGCACCCAGTCGTCGAGAGCGGCGCGACGGTGTCAACGAATTGTCATTTCGGTGCGGCGTGGATCGTGGTCCCCCCGCGGTAGTTGATTGATTGCTCATCGCCGACGAGACGCGGGCGGGGCTGAAGAATGACGTCGGGGCGATGAGGCCTTCGGCAACGGGCCTCCAGATGGTTCCCTGGGCTCGCTTGGTGCCACACGCATGACAGAAAAACGCCGCGGATCGTTCGCCGCAATTGCCGCAGTCCCACTCACGCCAATCAGCGTCGGACGTGGATTCCCCGCCGAGGGCGGGTGAACGGAGACTAGGAGTCAAAATTCGTCGATGCGGGCTCGTGATCACCAGGACCGCCGGCGTCGAAACCACCGGCGCTTCCACTGCCACTGTTGTCGTCTCCGCCACTCCGCCCGGAGGTGAATTCTGCGGCGTAAGTTGTGATAGCAATCGCTGAAGCGGCGACAGGGGTCCGTTGCACTCCGTGGTAGGTGGTGGTGGCACCGACCCTAACTCTTCGTTTCCCGCCATTCTGACGAAAATCTAACCGGGGGGACCTGAACGAACAGAAAAATGAAACATCCAGAAGTTCCTCCCCCCACTCTGTGGCGCGCGGCGTGTGAGAGAATTATTCCATCACTCAATCGCGTAGCTCGGCCAAAACGCGGCGGGGGGCGCGAGGAGTGTCTCCGTTGCTCGCTGTCGCAGCAACGCAACGGGATCCAACGGGGTCCACACAATGGGTGGGGACGTCCAGGACGCTAGGGGAGTGGCACTTCGCGGCACCCTGCTCTCGTGTTGTGGGCCTTGGCCGGTGCCCATGTCCCTAACCGACAGCGCGATGCCCCTCCCTTCCGACGGACGGCTCACTCCCCAGAGAGTCACGTGAATAAATGACGAAACCGCCGGGGTGACCACTAAGTCAATGTCGGCCGCAGCGACCACCATTTCAGGCTGGCGATCGTCATCATGCGCCTTCGCACTGTCAACGGTCGTCGTGGCGACGCCAAGCGGCACGCAGTGACCGTGATGGCTACCGTGCCGATTCGCGATGATGCACCTCGCTCCCGCGCGCCCACCTGTCGCGAGACTCATGAAATCGACTCGTAGGTGGCAGGCAACGACATCCGCCGGTCGTAGCTCCACGGGCCACCAGCCGTCATCGGCGGTCGCCTCCGCCGCCCCGCCATCCGCCCTTCGCTCCTCCTCGCTTCTTGCCCCGCATACCGATATCTCGGCTTCGATTCGCCACCGAGACGGCGAAAAAACCGCCTGGCAGGGCGCGACGCCAATGTGCCGCTGGCCCGTGATGTGATCCATCACGGACAATCGCACAAGTCCTCTCTGGAGCGAGAAAGAGGAGGAGCTCTCGGCACCGTCACGGCTCGGCGGTGGTTGATGCTGAGTCCAGTTGGATCGCTGCATGGTGGTGATCACACGTCTTTCGGCGCCCTCATCGTGGTCGAACGAGGAGGAGAAGAGGGGGGTGCGCACCTCTTAGTTGTGGCTAAGGGAGGGGCCTTAATCAAGTGTGTGCCAGCTGGCTCCTACCTCCCTTGCCCTGAGGAGGTAGCATGATCTTGGCACCCACATGATGCGCACTGGCCGGGTTGGACAAGAAGAAAGGGGGACAAGGAAGGCGGGGAGAACACCCCCCAAAAGATGCGTTTGACAGAACCAAAAGAAAAGAGCGGGGAAAAGAGCGGAAAAGGGTGATAGTGTCCATCAATTGTGGTGTCGGCGAGGGGCGGTAGGGGTTGTCACGGGGAGAGAGAGAGAGAGAGGGAGGGAGGGAGGGAAGGAAGTAACCACTGCAGAGCGCGTTGTGGGATGTAGTTGTCGACCGGTGTGTCTACATTTACTGCTGCTTGCGGGAACAGGTAAAACACGCAGCAACGAGGAGGCCACACAGTGTGTACGGCAGAGTTTTCCTTCCGCTGGGAGGTAGTAATCAACATAGAAAACAATGTACCGCCAATTGGGACCAGTGGATTCGACGGGCTGCTGCATTTTCTCAAATGGCGATGCCTTGCGCGACCTGACGCGGGTCCAAGAAAGTGTACGGACACTCCAATTTTTCATTTCGCTTGCGAATGTCGTCGCTCAAACCGATGAGCTTCGTCTGAAACGCTTCCACCGCGGCCGCAAAGTCGGGCCTGCGGAACATCGGGCCATCATATGAACCGAGTGGATCGTCCGTCTCCGTGGACAGCAAATACACAAACGTGATTTGCATCTGTGTCTTATCCCCATGCGGAAGGGCGCGGGCAATATCCGCGATGCTGACGTCCTTGTCCTTGGTCTTTGGGGGCGCGATCGCGAACGTCCCCGGCGAATTGGGGACGTAGGCGAGGTATTCGTACTGCCCGTTGTTCACGGCCGAGTGCCCGGCACTCGCCGTGTAGATGACCATTGTCAGGAACAACTTCAACTGCGCCTTCGTGGACATGACGCTGGTCCCTTCATCGCATGGAATGCCGCGGAAGCCGCAGCCCGAGGAGCCCAGCGGCTTCATCAACTCTTGAATCCAGTTGCGAACTTCAACATCGTTTTTCACAGAGGCATCCGTGCGATAAATGATGTCGACCATGTCGGAGACGAAGTGTTCTACCAACGCCCACACGCGAAGCGCATCGTCGCGGTAGTAGTTCTCTGGCAGCAGCAGCTTGTCCATAATCCCTCGCCGCGCGAAGTTCTTAGGAATGTCGTAGCGATTGAAGTCCCAATTCTTCGCCGTTTTCCGGAAGAGCGCCACGACGCCGGTATACCCAAGCGACAGCAGCGTGGGCACCGCACCCTCCGGCGCAATGAGCCGCTTCCTCGCGCCATCGTTGATGTGAAGGGTGTAGAAGAAATTTTCCTGCAGCCAAGTAGCCAGCGGATGCCGCGTGTGCAGATTTCGCCGCATGCTGACATAGACCGCCTCCAGAATGATGTGCGTCGCGAGCAAGTGGGCCTCCACCTCGTGCAAATTAGCATCCGCGACCTGCACGTGAATTTTGGCAATGAGCCAAATGCCATGGGGATCCATCGGTGTGAAGATCAGGCTCCGTGACGGGAACTGATCGAGTTGAATGGCGACGGGCATCAATCGATTGTTCCGACGTGGATCGGCGAAGAAGAGAGCGATGGGCGCGGTGGTGAACCGCTCCGGCGGACATTCGGGAATGATCTCTTGCAGCGGTTCATAGTCCACGATGAACAATCGATTTTCCGCGAACAGCTGAGCCAAGGTGAAGCCCTCGGGAAGCACGCCTTTCACATCCGCTTCCGTCACTGGAAATTTTGGAGGCATGAATGGCAACAACTGCTTCGCCGGTGTCATGCAGGACACGAACTCGGCCTCATTTGGGGGCAACGGGTCGAGCTTCACGGTGTTCAAGCAACGAATGAGCGTAGGATTGCAGCCGACGAGACGCTGCCGGGCAAACTCCTCGTCCTGCTGCCAACGTTTGGCAACGCTGGGTTTCTTGAGCTTCTCGCCGTCGAAGATGTCATCAAAGTCTTCAAAGGGCCGTTCGGTCCGAAACACGTCCTGAAAAAAATCCAACGCCCGCCGGAAAGGCAGGGATATCTTCAGTGCTTGTACGCTGGCAAACAGGTGAAGCTTGCGATCGCTGGTGGCGTTGCAAATTTCGGTCGGTGGAACTTCCGGCAAGCATGGCGGTATATCCGGAATCGCGTACTGCCAATTGTAGTTCTTGGTTTTCGTTTCAACGATTTCCTTGGCGCGGTTCCCAGCGTCGGGATCGTCATCGGGGAGAAAAACGAGGTCGCGACGAGCACCGCGGCTGGCTGAAGCACCACAACCCATCAGGGAATAAATAACGCGTGTCCCTTTCGAGGAAGGAATACTGTAAGATATGGAAGGAAAGCGCACGCTTTCATCTTGAGAGCAAAACGACATGCCTTGCCTCCCGGTGGTCGATCTTCGCAGACAGGGGTATCAGGAGGGGGCGGGATCATGTGTGACCTTGGGAGGGGCCTCACCCCAATGACGCATCCGGCGCCGTCGATGGCACGCCTCGCCTCAACAAGACAGTGGTTAACCGTCGCAGCGCAATGGCAGATGCGATTTGGGAAGGCAGACCACGGTGCTTGTGGTGCCCCGGCGATTTTGATGAGAAGGAAGTGGATCCCCATGTGCTCAATGACCGCGACACGCAAACGACGCGGCGGCAGAGCCGCATCAGTTCTTCTCGTGGTGGGATGCCCTCCTGCGGCACGAGCAACACGATGCGGTGCGCGTGGCACTGTTGACACCGCGCGTCCGCGATAGCTTGCGTGATCTCTGAGTCTGGCTCGTCCAAGTATAAGACGGGTAACTCACGCATAGTGTTGCGCAGTGCATCGGAGAGTCCAGGCCCGTTCTCGCCTTCTTCCCATAGGCACTCCTGGTCACACGACAGAAACCACAGCTCCGCCCTCGCCTCGCGCATCGCATCCACGAGTGGCGTACTTGCTGCCGCAGGCCGGTCACACATGTCGTTGTCGTGTTGCTCGCCCCGTGGAGGTCCTTGTTCGATCGTCCCATCTGCCGACTCTGTCACACCGCCGATGGTCGGGAAGTGCTGCACGGGGACATAGTGGTACGAACCGACCGCTCCTTGTCGATTCCACTTGCGCCTCCCAACGTACCACACCGAGGCGCAGGCGAAGGCGTTGGCGTTTCGGATCGACCCACCGAGATTGCGTGAGTCCACATCATTGTCATACAACAGTCCGAGCCGAATAATGGGTGTCGTCGCGGCTGATGGTGGCGTGACCTCGGGGGTGGTCGACAGGCACCCAACGGACTGATCGATAGCCTGATGTTCGCACGGTAGGTTTGCAGCTACCGTACTGAACATTTGTTGATGGAGGGCTTCCTGTTGCTGGCAGATGCCGGTCTTGTCGAGACCGTAGAAGGCCGGATGAATAGGGCGAGGGTCCACCCGGCGCCGGGTGGTTCCGTCTCCTCCCTCTGTTAATTCAGAAGAAGGCAGCGCGGAGTGGAAAGGGCGGTCGAGGAGCTCCGGTATCTTCGTGCTCGCGGTGGTGCGGTGTTCCTGACGAGCCCCACTTCCGTCGCCCGCTGGCCCGACGGCTTTCACAGGCAGTACTTGATGCTGCCGATGGCATTCCGCCAGTGCGATGCCCAACGCCGACACCACATTCAGAGAGGAGATGGTGCCGTACTGGCGGATGAACAAAACATGATCCGCCGCTGCCAACGTCTCCTTGGTCACACCTTCATTTTCGTGCCCGACGATAATGTTGCACGCCTCCCCAACTTCTGGAAAGGTGAACTCATCGAGACAGGTGGCTCTTGGATCGTATATTTCCATCGCGATTTGCAACGGTCTTTTCGTCGAACCGCCATAGTGTGGGGATGATGATACCTCAATTATCGGCGGTTCTGCTGAAGCAGGTTCCGTCGCGGCCGGAGTGGAGGTTGCTATTGTGGCGGAATTCACGACCGTCTTGCCAAAATGCGCGACGGTCGTGGATGCACCTTTTCGAGTAATTCGAGAAGCATCGCTTGTAAATGACCGCTCCTCCTCTGGAAAGGGTGCCGCGAGGTCTGCGTCGCCTGCCCCGTGATGATGGTCTCTTGACTCAAACTTGACAATGTCTTGCCATCCCGTGACACGCAAGAAGGTCGGCGCGGTGGTGCCAAAGTACAACGCCGTGCGAATCGCGTTCGTAGCGTTCAAAGCCGTGCCGCACCCTTCAAGGCCCACTCCTACATGGCGGCACGGCAACGCGTCGGCGGGTGGCCAGCGCACATTGCGGGACCACCGGCAAAGCGGGTTATCTTCCAACGAGCGACGGCGAGGGGACGTGGTAACGCCGCAGGAAGGGATGGTGTTTGCACGATCGACGTGCGTGCCTGCACCGCTGTTGTACGCCTTCGTCGTCGCGTGTGACTGCGTGGCTCGCGTTCGTCGACAGCAGGAGACGTTGACGAAGTGAGGCAGCAACATCGAATGATGGGGGCCATTCCCGAAGACGCCAAGGCAACGCGGAGGGGTAACCGCTCCGCTCCAGAGTAACGAGGTGGCTCTGAAATTTTCGCCGACGCACGGCCTCGATCCCACCATGCACCCCCTTCGAGATGAGCAGCGATGAAGCCAGGGCCACATGTTCATTTCACAACACCTGAGTTTTTGTATTTTTTCTCTCTCGGACCCCCCCCGGTGGTGGACTGTTCGACTGAGACGAATACGAACGCTACGTGAGGGACATACTTTGGGATGGATCAAGGCGAAGTTCACGAACAACCAAAAAGGTAACCGTTTTCATGCCGCACCGAGTTGGTTTAGAAAATTAGACTCGAAGAAAGGACAAAATTAGACTCGAAGGACAGAACAGAGGGAGCTCAGTCATGGCCATCGAACAAGAAACAGACCGCGGCAGATAGGGGAGACACACGGGAAGAAAAAATACGGTGGTGAGGGAGAGCTTACTTGTTCTGTGTGTGTGTGTGTGAGGGAAAGTTCAGCCACCAGGTGCCCCAGGGGGCGAGCAGACGCTAAATCTGTATAACTGTAGAAAGGAATCGGAGGGGAAAAAGATGAAGGGGGGAATCGAATGAATTGCGATTCCTAATCGGCGTGAAGAAACCGTCGTTGGGTGAGGGGCTCGTCCGGTCGCCGCGCGGGGGACTCTTTGCGGCTTCCAAAACTTGCTCACGACGACGAGACCTGTGGGACAGGAATCGTGGACGGAAAGAATGAAAAAGTAGAAACTAAAATAAGAGAAAGAGATGGAAGAAGAAAAAATGAATGCGGGGCGACATCGAGGTACGGAGAAAAGGAGGGTAAGGATGTGAGGGTTTGGAAAGTATGACCAGTGGCCTTCTGCCGCATGGTGCATGTAGGAGAGAGAGAGAGAGAGAGAGAGAGAGAGAAGCGGTGTGCCGAGAATGATGGATCAGTGTTGTTGGGCTGGCCGGGGCGCTAACGGAGGGGTGCCCGGAGGGCGACGGTGCGGCTGGGGATGGTGGGGAAGAGGTGAGGTGCCGCCGCAGCTTTGCCGAGAGGGGGACGCCGACGTCCCGGCAGCAGACACGAGACGAGGCACCAATGGGGGTGCAGCCGTCGTCGACTCGCACTCCCATGATGACTTTGGCGTACTGTCGCAGGACTCACGTTGTGAATCACCTGTTGAGGTCGGAATGTACGCGCTGCCGACACGCAGCAACACTGACTGAGACGAAGACGATCTCGCCGACGCGACCGCACTGCTATGTGAGTGGCGGTCGGCGGCAATGGCGCGTTTCGATTCGGTTGCAGAAGCGGCGTCTTGACTCACGTGCGTCGGAAGCCGGGGGCCGGGGTCACCACCACCGCGATTCGGAAGGATGCGCCTTCCGCGAGAAGGGCGATTCGACTCTCCGGCGTTCGACGATTGGCGATGGGAAGCCGACGATGTGTCATCGTCGTCCTCGCTTCGTTCCGCCGTGCGTCCCTCCCACACGGGCGACCCCTCCAAGGAGACACAAGCCATCCTCTCGGGAGCCGCCGGATAGCCACCGGCGGGGTGGCCGTGCCCAGCCCAATCTGCGCCGTCGTCTGCAACTTCGTCCTCGTCAGACGGCGCCGCGTCGTCTGCACCGCATCGGCATGCTGCCGTCAGTACCCATCGGCACAAGCCCACCGTGCCAACCAGGTCCGCCGCCGAGGGTTGATTTGGCTGCTTTCCGGGACCAGCGGCCTCGTCGACAAGCGGCGGATCGTGTGGAGCCAGGAGTCGCGTTTCACCACCCGTGAGCCACTCGAGAATCACAGCGTCACTCCGGCCGCTAGGCGGCTTCCCCGTGTGCAATAGGCTTCCCAACATGCGCGAAAAATAACCATCTGCGGCGTCTTCTTGCGCATGCAGCCAGCTTCGCAGCCGCGGCGATGCGGCGAGCACGGCGGCCACCGCGGAGTGGCGATTGTCCCGTTCTTGGCATTTCAAAACCTCGACGATGCTATCGACCAACAGGGTCAATCCAGGAAAGTGATCCTGCGTGCACTGACGCTTGCGATGATAGCAAGCCGTGTCCACGGAAACGAAGGTATGTCTGTCGAGGGCATGCCGCTTGATCCAAGCGAGCAAGTAGCCGATGGTCACGAGCAGCATGGCGGCGTTTCCAAACAGAGCACGTAAATCTGGTCGCTTTTGGAGCTCGAGTTGCACCACTTCGTCAATCGCTGAACTCAATTGATTCGCGCGACCTTCGTGCCGTAGGAGCGACCCTACCTCGAGCTCGCCGTCAAACAAACCGTGCTCCAATGCGTCTCGGAGCGAGCAAAAGGCGTCTGCGACTCCCTCGAGGGCCTCGAAAACGGTGGCAGGCTTGCCATGGGCAGTGGATCCATAGTACACGCATTCGCAGGCCATGGCCAAACGAAACGACGTCGTGACCGCGGGGTCGCCGCCGCCGCGGTGGCTGGCGGACGTGCCTTCCGTTCGCGAAAAGATCGCCGACGTTTTCAAGTGAGCCAAATCCGCGACCCATGTGCCTCGATGAAACAACACCCGGTGACACACGGACCACGCAGCGCTAACGTGCGATGCTCGGAGGTCCCTTGCGCAAGTCGCGAGGATGAGCATGGCGGCATCGACACCTCGCTCGAAGTCAATCAGCCGGCTACTCGTTCGTTGCACGCTCAAACTACCAAGCGACTCGCCCGCTCTTTCTCGCTGCACAAACGTACCAAAGAACGATGTGTCGTGCGGCTGCCCGTTCCTTGACGGCGCATGAGCGCACTGCACGAAGGAGAGCAGCAAGGCGAAAAAACGCAGCATAGCCGGGCCGGACGCCTTTGGACTGTTTTGAAGTGCTCGCTGGCAGGCGTAGGATGAGGCGATCACATGCGCCAGAATGCGCAAGGCAGAGAAGTTGAGGCACAGGCCGACGTTGCACGGAACACACCGGGAACTGGGACCTGTTGTTGAAATGGCGTCGCACGACGAGGACGAGGCGTAAACGGACACGACATGGAACAGTTCATCCGTGGCCGCGGCCAGCCACAGCATCACCGTGTCCGAGCTCCAATCCATGGCCTGTCGGCTCCGCAGCAGGTCAACGGCCCACGGATCCACGACTGAGAGAGCAGCGGGTGACTGCGAGAAAGCCGTCGGTGCATACACGCCATCATGGTCGACCGGTGATGATAACGGGACATGGGATGACGTGACGACGCCTCGACGTGGTCGTCGGCTTCCTCCAAAAGCCATGCGACACACAAACTGAGCGAATCGAGGCCCAGTGGCAAACTGGACGACCGTGACGATCTCGTCATCCAGTCGGTCGGCGTCATTGTCGTCGCCAGTGACGACCGCGAACGGTGCGCGTGCCTCGGCATCACGACGAATGTTTTGCATCCGGATGTAGTTCGCCGCACCAACGGCGAGACGAGATACCACCCGTTGCATCCGCCGACGCTCCGGCGTTGACAGATCCCCGTGTACCGCCGCGCAGATCACCAGCTTGGAGACCACCCTCACGATCGCGCGCATGTGAAGCCAGAGCCCTGACGAAAGCGCGATCAGGTTGTCGGTGTGTGCCGTGGCGGGATCGGAACCGAGCAGCTCGTCCAATCGCGCTGCGCCACGGGATCCGTCATCGAGTGTGGCCAACGTACGGAGGCGGCGGAGTAATGGCGGGGAGAAATCGGCTCCCGCGAAAAGAAACGAATCGCAAAGGTCGTAAGGAACATAGGCGGCTCGCTCGCCAACGTCCGCGGATTGGCTGCCTGATTGCCGGGATACCAGCTGAGGGCATCCCTGCAGCGATGAGCGCTGCACGCGACGACTTTGAAAGAATTCGGACACGGCGGTCGCGATGGCGGCAGGATGGAACAACGGTCGTGCCGCCACCGATGTGTGCTCCTGGCGCACCGGTTCCGGGGAGGGGCGCCCCTCCGCAGGCTCGCTGCGGTTGTCCGCTTCGGAACTGCTAGGCGAAGGCGGTACGGTTCTCCGCGGCTGCGTCGCAGGCGGTGCGTCCGCGCTGCTGCGTTCAGACGCACTTCTGGTGGAGTAACTACCCGCGGCACCGCTCGAAGGCGACGACGACGAGTCTTGCCCAACGGCGACGGTGGGCCGGGGCACGGAGGGGTGGTGATACTTGGTCGCGGAGGCGCTCGAGGCAGCGTACCTCCATTGGGGCATCCGCAGCGATCCTCCGCGTTGCGCTGCCGCGTCATCGGATGCGAACGGCTCGCAGGACATCGCCGCGGCGTCGCCGCCAAAAAGACATGATTGGTTGTGGTTAATAATCGTGAAAAGTGACAGAGGGAATCGACAGCGTCGTTTGGCGCGCAGGTCGTGCGACGGCGCCTCTTCTGCATGCGTCGCCGTCGTCGTCAGTGTGCGGCGCAGACATGACTTGAGAGGGGGCCATTTGCTGCTTCGATCCGTGGTGTCTCCCTCCGTTTGAGCTGTGCGAGGCTCAGCTGAAGTCGTCGATACAGTTTGACCCATGACGCGTGCGGTGTGTGGCTTTTGCAAGAAAATTTTTTGATCTTCTGCGGTGCCAATTGACGCGACGATGATTTGCCGAGAACCCTCACGACAAAAAGAAGCACGAAGGGAGGATTCTTGTGAAAAAAGATGGATGCAGTGACACAAAATCAACGAAGAAGAAACAAATAACAACAGGCAACACCACTCAGAATTTCTGGATTTCCGACGCGAAAGGGAACGGAGCTGCAATCACTTGTGCTGTTCTTTGTTGTAAAACAACCCGAAAAAAGAGTCATCGCTGTTTGCTTGACGTTTCTCTCGCGTATTAAGACTTTTCGACTGCGGACTGCGCGTATCGCGTCGTTACAGTCGTTAGTGGTGCAGGGCAAACCTTCGCCAACCTTTCGACGACAGCTGTTAACGATTCTACAGGCCAGTAGAGGACGCGCCGGCGGGCTTCGCGACGGGCACCTTTCCTTGACCGCCGGCCTTTGAGGAGCCGTAGTCTTCGCGGCGTCGGCCGCTGCTGCGGAGGAACTGCTGATACTGCGGCGACGTCGTGTCGTAGATCATCTTGAAAACAGAAGAAGTTATGCCGGAAGAAGCAACGCGAACTGAATGTGTTTAGGGCGATTGTGGATTGAGCGAGCACACATAAACAACATTCCGAATTCTGATTTGTGGAGTTGCCCCTTGGTAAAAACAAAAGGGAAGGCGAGAAGCATCGTTACTCTCTCAATAACTGCGGCGCGTGCTTCTGCAAAAACTGCTTCGCTAGCTCAGCCACGTGGGCAGCGTTGGTTGTCGAATGTGTGGCACACAGACGTCTCAAGGCTGCAACTTGCTGGCAATCTCGCTGAGTAGCGGCGGCAGTATACGCGTCGAGAAGCTTGCCACAGTGCACGAGCGCACGAAAACGACAGTCACCCGGCTCCGGAGTAATTCGATCGATGGTATTTTCCGCGAGTTTACCCCTCCCTTGGTCATGCGCCACACGCACAATTTCCAACAAGACGCGATTTTTCTCGTCGGGCGCGATGGCGTAAGACTTATGGATCATCTCTGCGACAGCCTCGATCGAGTCGAACTTTTTCGCCTTGGCCATCATCGACAACGGAGTGGCCAAGAGGTCGACGAGTGGAAGCGGGGGTCGACCTCCGGCACCGCTGTTTAACGCACCGCCGGACAAGGCCACGTTCACCGCGAGCTCGGCACTTGCCGGGGTGCCGAGTGCGAAGAGGCGGTCGATCGTGTTGAGGACACCCTGGCGACCGGCGAAGAGCGACGACACGCCGCCGGGACCAGAGGTGGATCCACCCGCCCCCCCACCGCCCGAACCGCCCAAGAGCAACACGACCTCCAGCATGAGGCGCACCTGAATTAGCAGTTGCTGCGCCCTCTCCGGTTCCAAGTCGCTAGGCGGCAGGATCACTCCGTCGTCAGACTGTGGCAACCGTGACCGTTCCGTGGTTTGGAAGTCGGCCGGCTTCAATTGCCATTTTGCATGCACGAGACATTCCTCGGCTTTTCGAAGAATGGCGCGGTGCTCCTCGCCTCCAGCCGCTTCCACGGACAAGCGAAGGTACGTGGTGGCCGCGCGACCGTAGTCGTGGCACCAAGCGCACCAGGCGGCGAGCTGATACAGGCGTTTTGCCAGCACGGACGTCGTTGCCCCCCCTCCTTGCGCTGAGAGCGGCAGCGGCACGGCCATTGTGGAAGCGGCGCTCCCCGTGACGGCACCAGTAGCCGAGCCGCACATGTCTGACAGTAGTTGAGTCGTCGCGTCGACGAAGGGTCGGACGTCCTGCAGCGACGGGTCGCGGTCCCGTAACGCGACCTGATACTTTGCCATCGAGGCGTCTCCAGCCCCAAGCTCGGCGGTGCCTTGGACGAGGCTTGCGACGGTGCTCGGCGACACCCCGGCCGTGATGGCTTTCGCCAACGCCTGCGCGAAGGAACCTTGACGAATGTGTGTTGCCACAGCCTCCTCGGGACTGCCATACATTTCGACAAGCGCACGAACGACGCGTCGTCTGTCCTCGAGGATCACCGGCACGTCGGCGGGCGTCAGGACCACGAGGGAGGCGGTTTTCGTCACCGGGTCCACCTTCGCATAGTGAGAGGCACAAACGGGTGTTTGCTCGATCGTCGTGGTCACCACGGACACTAAGTCGCGCGCCACGACGGTCGGGGGCAGCATCGCCAACGTATCGACCGCTTCCTGGACGAGGCCCAAGCCAATCATGCTAAGTGCTTGCGTGACGAGAAGGGCCTCCGCCCCCTTGTCGCGTGAGCAACAAGAGGTACGCGCCATGGCCAGCGCGGCCTTGTGGTGGCTTCCCGATAGCAGCAGCTGGACAAAATTGGAGGCCTTGGCAGGATCGTTGGTCAGTTCGTGATACGACGGCATGAGCTCCGCGCAGTCGGTGCCCACGATGTGGCGCTGGACCGCAAAGAGGTCCTTCAGCACCTTCATCGACTGGACTTGTTGATGCTGCTCTGGCGATGACGGCCCGCTGTCCACCACTCCGTTTGCCGTCGGGCTCCTCCTGCCCGAGGGATGATGGTTCCGATCAGCAGCTGTTGCGCCGACAGTACTGCTGCCGACACACGTCAAGAGCTCCAACGCGACGTCGAGTAGGGACTCTCCGACGGCGACGAGCGTTGCTTGCAGCGTCGACCCGTAACTGGTCCCGTGGTCGCTAAATCGATCGAAAAGCGTTACGGCCAGCTCCTCGAAGATGTGATTGGCCGCGAAGCCGCCATCGTTGCACAGCAGGGAAAGGCCACGGACGAGGGCGACGTCCGGTACGTCCGGAAAGGCGAAGTGTTGTCGCAGGCGGTTACGTTCCGCCTCACTTTGATCAGGTTTGAGGATCACGCGGAACGGATCCGGCCACGTTCTCTTAGCCTCGGGTTCAAAATCGAACTCTCCCGTGAGCGGCTCTGGGAAGCCACTACCCTTTGGATTTAACAGCGTTTCCGTGTTGGCTGCGCGGCTCGCATACTCGAGGAGGACTTCGTCAACGTGGAGCTCGCTTGCCGCGAGCACGACACGACACTCCCGTAGCCGCCCGTTCATGACGAGGTTCTCAACAACAAGCTGAGGATGCTCCAGCCATCCTGCTCCTGGTGGAAATGCGCACACCACAGGGTCCGTGGGTGATAGCAGCATTGGTTGGCTTTGGAAGCACTGAAGCGCACGCGCCCCCATTAGCGTTCGAGCCCATCTAGGTTGACCCGTGAAGAGGGCTTGTGTTTTTGCCGAGGTCAGACAGAAGCGTAACATGCGGTGCACAAAGCTCAGGTGGACCTCTGCGGCAAAGGGGGGGCCGCAGTACGGGGGTAACTTATTGTCCGTCAACGCGGTGACCACCCGCACACCGACGGGGGCCGACGCTTTCACACGCGCGAGAAGTAGCCGCTGAGCATCCTGCGCCTCCCTGGGTAAATCCTGCGGTGTGAACAGCCGGACGACGTACATCAACGCGGCCGTTTCCGACGACGCCATCGAACGAGCTGTGACGGAGGTGAGAGGTGGGGATGAGGTCGAGGGGTTGGCATTCCGTGTCGACGACGCCATCGCGTCGAATTCCGCTTTGACGGCCGCGACATGGACCTGGACGAGGAGGTCTAGCAAGTGCGTGGCGAGCTGCGGCTGGCTCTTGGTGCTCGCGTGGAACAGGAACAAGAATGCTCCAGCGAAATCTTTCGTCGCGGCGATACGGTCGATGACTCTGGATGCAACTGCGGGCGTCCAATCCAGGAACGAAATGGGTTTGCGGAGGTCAGTGAGTCCGGCTTGTTGACCGACTTCGATGAGGGCGTGTGAAGCGCGAACCGCGTCGATTGCGGCGGCCAAGTCCGCACGAAGAGGCACGACGCACGAAGCCCCTGACCGCTCGTTCGCCGCAGCCCACACTCGCGTCAGTATTCGAAGCTGGGTGGCCTCGGTGATGACGGCAGAAAAACTGCGGAAACTATTTAACAGGCCGTTCCTTGCCCAACGGCGGGCGAGCTCCTTGGCGGGCGTCTGTGCCAGCTGCCAGCCATCAGCGTTGTCTTCTCGCTTCGAGTAACTTACCAGGGCGTCGGCCACGACACTCAGCACCGACTCACGGCTGGCGGCTTGCAGTTCGCCACTTGATCCTGCTGCCCCTGATCCTCCGCCTTCCGCCTCCACCACGAACGCTTGGAGCACGACCGCATCGTGAATCACCGACAAGCAACATTCAGCGAGCGACACGAGCCAAGTATGCCAGAAGTGCCTTGGATCGGCCACGGCCGGCGGCGATGATGAGGGGGGCGGCGCGGCTTCTTTCGACGAGAACCGTGACGCCAGATGCAGCACCACGAGCACGAGTCGGCCGACCTCGCCATCCGACAAGGCTGTTTTGCAGCCGATCAGCGGCCCGCTGCTCGATGGATGACGCTGCGACGAAAAGCTTTTTAGATTCAGTGCTTCTGACGTTGTGGTTATTGCGGTAAAATGTCTTTGGTACATCGCTAAGAAAGAGAGTAGCACGTGGTCCGCGCTTGTCGCACCGGGCGGGAGTGAAATCGGCATGAGTTGCTCTGTGCCCGCATCCCAGACCGCCACCGGATCAGGAAGTCGCCCTTGCGCACGCGTGCCCCCACCGCTCGCGACATCGGCCTCGTATCGCGACAAGGCTAGGATTTCGCATTCGACGAGGCTCCGTCGGACTATCTGATGGACGACACGCGTGGCCGACAACGTTCCAACCGACGACGGAGGGGTGACGTTGTTGTTGGTGATGGCTGGACCCATTTCGGCGGCTGCCGGAGCGATGGCATGCCACAGGAAATCGCTTTCTCCGCTGTCAGACGTCGTCGCGGAAGAACGTAAAGGCAGGGTGGACGCCACGAAGGCAAAGCACATCCGATGCGATGGTGCCGGGAGATCGGTCTGTTTTAAAACACGGGGGTGGTCCGAGGCCGCTTGCGCGGCTGCCCATTCCTCGTGCGCGAACGCGACGAATTCGGCTGACAACTGCCAGCCACCATTCGCGGCACTACTGACGTGGTCTGGCGACACCCCTTCACGGCAGGCGACCATGAGCCACCGGCTAACGTCATGCAGCAAGTCGCCCGCGACATCCCCCACGGCGACCATGAAACCTCCGAGGCTGTCGGACGGTGGCATAGGCGTCGTCGCCGAGGAGGAGGACGTCGGGTCATCGTGCGACGAGCTGAAGGGCTGCATCGCTTGGGAGACGAGGAAATGCAGTCGCTGGGATACCGAGTGACCAGGATGCACCTTGGAAACGAGATCCATCCAAGGATCGGCGGCGTCCGCGATGGTGGCGACCCACCAATTGGTCATCAACTCGCGAGAGGAAACCAGCCTCGCGCAGCTGGCCGCGACGACCACGAGTTCGTCAGACGACGCACCGAGCGCGACAAGCCACCGAAGCAGCGTGACTTGCCTCGCGATGGAACGAGCCCAGCTATTTTTTAGCGACGCCGTCATCACGGTGCCGACCTCCTCCTCGCTCGTCGGACCTCCTCCCTCTTCTCTCACTCCTCCTCGAAGCCAATTTTGTTGTCGCTGCCCCATGGCCGCTTCCACCAGGAACCGTTTCAAGGCGATGCGTGCCGCATTCTCCAGGCCTGGCATGACCGTCCCAGGGGGAGGCCCCCCACGCTGGCGAGCACTGCCGTCCGCGGAACCACAGGACGGGGCACCTGTATGAAAGCCAAGCGTGACAGTCTCGCGAACCGCTTCGGCGGCGAGGTGTATGTTGTGGCGCAGCTTCGCGAAGCCCTCGGTGGTAGTCGTACTGGCCGCACGGTGTGGCTGTGCCACGGGCGACAAGAAGCCCTCAGAGTGGAGGAGCACGTCAAAGACGGCCTCTCGCATGTTCGACAGAGCTTCGACAATCGTCCAACGGCTGACTGACGAACTGGGCGGCGACACGGAGGGAATGGCCTCCTCCTGCAACCGCAGCAACGTTTGAAAGAGGGTGACGACAAGAGCGAGCGTTCTCGTGAGCAAGTCACTCCGGTGTTGATGAGTCATTCCCGCACGGACGCTTTGCCAGGCGGCCACTCGCCGCAGCGACGCCATCGGGCTATCGACGGACTCCGATATGCTCGGACGTTCATCCTCCTTGAGTTGACTCGAGTAGGCGGTGGAGCAGCGATCCAGTGCGGTAAGAAACCACGCGCGCTGACGTCGACCGTCCGGTCGCATGACATCGCTAGGGAGCGTTGCCTCAGCATCGATCCACGGCGGCCCTAAGATGGCGTAGCGCGCCGCCAGCTGGTTCGTCCACCGTGGAAGCGTGGCGCCCCCCAAGGTCGCCGCTCCTTCAGGTGGATCGGAAAGGAACGTCCACCAAGCCGCTTGGCCTAAGGTGTCGCCATCTGAGTCATCCGCAGGTGCCTGGTCGGCAGTTTCGGCGAATGAGTCGCGTCCGTTCAACAAGGAGACCAAGTCCAAGGAGCCGTTGGTGCAACCCGTCAAGAAGCTTCGTTGCAGCTCCTCCGCCTCATTTTTCCGCACGAAGCTGCCTTCTTCGTCAACGCCGATCGCAAGCGAGGCGGAGTACAGCCGGCAAAGTTCCAAGGCGATGAGACCCGTGGCTCCCCTTTCCGAAGCATCCGATGATGGACCCTCCTGTTGTGGCTCGCCGGGTGGTAACTCGCCGTTTTTGTCCAGCCCCGAAAAGTAGATGGTTTCCTTCAGAATGCTCTCGGCCAGCCCCAACGCACCGCAGTGAACGGAAGCCGATGCGAGGTCGCTGAGCGGAGCGAACAGCCAGCATTGCAGTACCGTGGTTGCCGATGGGCGGAGCACAGGGACATCGCCAGAAGAGGAGGTGACCGCTACTCGAGTCACGGCGCGAGACGACGCCGACGAGTTTGACGATGCCGTGGCGGCTTGTTTCGGGCCTAGCAGCACTGCCTCGACGACACCAAACCGGGTCACGTCCTCCTCGGCCCACTGCAAGCGGAGCGACATGTGGCTCATCAGGAGCTCGATAGCATCGTCAGCGCCTGCGGCCATCGTCATCGTCGTCACGCCTTTCGCGGCTGCGGTGGAAAGGTCAAGACGACCGACGAGGTGGTCCAGAAGCCGTCGACAACGCGTTACGAACGGGGCAACGGCGTCTGCCGCTGGCACCCCCGCGGCATGACGGAACAAGGCGCGGAGCGCTCCCAGTGCCACCGTCGCCGCCGTGGTGTGCTCGTCACCGTCGGCCGTACGGTCCTCAGTGCCTCCCGCCGCTGCTGGTCGTTGTTCGGCACCGTAAGAAAGGCTACTCCACTCCGTCACCACTGTCTCGACGCGGTCGCAGTCGTCGGAGAATGCGATGAGCCTTGTGCGTTCTGCCGACGTTATGGTTTCCTCCGTGTCTCGCTGCGGCTGCTGCTGCTGAGCGGCCCAAAGAACCAGCCACGCACGGCCGGCGCGCCGGCGAGCGGTCGCATCCCAAGTTTTTACGGAGGCGCCCATGGTCGCCTCTCCGTCGCGGAGTGCATCCAGCACCAGCGACACGAACGAAAGCGGGGAGGGAGTCGCCGCCGCCCTATCGTCCGATACGAATCGCGACCTACCACCATCGGTAGGGCACGTTGGCGGCTGCCGATGAGTGCTCTCCGCCGCCGCGTCAGATGCCTTGGCCAAGAGCGTGTCAATGACATTTCCATAGGCAACGAGATACGCAAACAGGCGACCGCCGAAGAAGGCAGCCCCGTTAGAAAGGCCGGCTGTCGCCTGCGTTGTCGTCACGGCCATCGGCCTCTCCATGGTTGACAGAGCCGCGGAAATAGTAGGGTACCATGGAGGTGGGAGGCAACCTTGAGACGTCTCATCCTCTTGACTCTTCCTTAGCGGCACGGTCGCCGTCGGCAAGGCGAGCCGGACGCAGACACACCGTGCCACGACGGTTGCGGCCAAGTAGAGAGACTGAACGTGACGGCGACACGCCACCCTGTCCTGGGAGGCGTCGACTACGGCCTCGGGGGACGGAGGCATTTTCCGAGGATGGTCGACTCCATCGGCAGCGTCTGTTCTCGCAGGCAGCAAAATTTCCAAAAACCGACGAAAAAAGTCACACAGAGCCGGAAACACCTCGGTAGGGTAGTTCACGATGACTGGCGGGGCTGAGCGGTCCGACGAGGAGGAACTCGCGCGATCAACCTCGACATGAGTTTGCGCAGCGGCCGATAACGCCGCCGCACCGCGGGATGCGTCGTCAGAACCAGCGACAACGGCGAACGTCCGCGATAGGAATCGCCGCACGGGGTCTGTCATCGTGGGGTAGCGCGACACGAATCGCAACACGTCCTCCCAGTAACGGTTCGCAGGGCGGGGCCTCCCCGCATCGGTGCCACCTGCCGCGGGCTGGTCGTTGCAGCTGGCACTTTGCGGCCGTTGCCGTCCAGCCGGGGAGGATGGGTTGCCGACGGTGCGGCTCACTTCTTCTCGGATGCCCTCGTCGAATGCCGCCATGATGGCTCGAGCGAGGACCTCGGCGCAATCGATGACGGCCGAGGAACGCGCCGCATGACCCCTTTCCTCGGCATCGTCGTCCGGCACCGCGGCGGCAACAAGGCGGAACACGTCAAACCAGGCCGATTCTCGATCCGCAGCGTCGTCCGCCGTGATTCGAGGCAACAGAGTCCGGAGGAAGAGATTGGAAGCGGCAACGGTCCCAGACCTTTCAGGAGCGACGTCGCGAGGCTCCAAGGCACCCACGCCGAGACAGCAGTCGACGAACGCATGGTCAATGCGTTGCTGCAGCGCGAGGCTGGCCTTGCTAGCTCGCGGCCCGCCGAAGTATAAGAGCATGGAGTCGGCCACGGCGACGGTCGCGGCAGTGGCAACCGAGGCCGCATCGCAAACGGCTGTCAAAAGATACTGGTAATAGCTATCCGAGGCAGCCACGGACGGGGCGGGGGTGACATCGCGGCCTGGCGCTGCGAGTTGTTCGTCCTCGGTGCAAAATACGAGCAGCAGCGTACACAAAAAAACAAGTGCGGTCGGCGCAGTTCGGTCAACCTGCGAGACGAGCAGCGAAAGCGTCGGCAAGACGCTGCCAGCATCTACGAACGGTTGCAGTTCACACCAGAGCTTGGCGAGGAGCCACACTCCCGTCGACATGCCGACGCACCACTGTTGTCGCATGACCGCCCGTCGCAACTCGTGACGCAGCGTGGAGCGGCTCGGCTCCGTTGCGCCGCCGGCGCCGGGTACGGCAGGGGCAGACTTTTGACGCGTAGTAGTCCCATCGTCAACAGATGCGACGGTCGCATCGTCGAACCAACGCCCCAATGCTGTGGCGTCATTCGCAACGCTGGAGGGACCGAAGAAGGCGGAGAAATGCAGGTCGCTCTCAGCCGCGGCGAATGGCGGCGGCATCATTGCGTTGGACGACTCGTGGGCCTTCGAAGCCGCGAGGTTGCCCAAGCCAGGGGCTTGCAATACCGCCGAAGCGAAGAGCTTCACGACGGAAAGATAGCTGTCGAACGGCATGTCGCCGTAGCCGTCGCCCGCGTGATCCAGCCACGCCGAACAAGCTTGCACCATCTGCCGGCGTACCCCTAGGTGCTCGTGAAAGGCCACGGCCTCGGAGAGCTTGGGTGCCTTCGCGTCGGCCTTTTTCTCAGTGTCATCGACGCCCGTGCCGCCGTGGCTCTCGGGTCCCATGACTTCGCCTAGACGGATAAAGTATTCCGGATGCATGAGCTGAAACGATACCGTTGCCAGACGTTGCAACAGGAGGCTGATGGGAAGAGACGACGAGGCCGCCGACGTTCCTGCCGGTTCTTCTTCTTCCTCCCCGGTGGCAGCCACGGTACGGTCGGCCCTTGCGCCGAGTGGCTCAACGGTGAGTTCCTCTTTCACGGCGAACGCTGCGACCTCGGGTGATGGGTATAAGGTGTTGCCGAAGTAGGGCAAGTTCGGGTCAACGACGTCCTCGCCGCCTCCGTTGTCGATATGATGGCGACCGATCGCCTCGAAGAATGATCGAAACGGAGGCGATAAGCACACTGTAAGCGGAAGGGTGGCGTTGGAGCGTTCCATTGTGTTCGCCATGTCTGCGACTTGTGGCCCTTCTTGCGGCGAGTTGGTGACAGGAGCAAGCGCGAGCGCGGTGTCAATTTGACCGAACGACGCGTGCAACGCTGCTGCCCGGCGCCGCATTTGCGATGCGTCGTCTTCCGACAGGGTCAGGAAAGTACGCACCATTTTCTCCACGGGTGTGTTGTTAGGCTCCAAAAAACGGATTTCGGGGGCGAAAGTATTGAATAGGATCGGCCGTACTCCCTTATAAAAATACAGAACAACCCGCGTCGCATGGTCGCTCTTGAAAACGTGAACTGTTGCCTCCTGAACGTAAAAATCAATTGAAAACCACACGTACGTCACGGCACGTCCGTTAACACGACTGCTTGTTCGAGACGGAAGAGGAATCGTGCCTCGAAGCGCCATGCGCCGAGGTTACGTCCACACTCTGCTCTTGGCACGGACGCGGCGATCCATCTGTTGAGGCTGCAAGGATGATGGGCCGCTCGTGGGAATCGACCACAGCGGGAGGCGCTACAGCCTCCTCAGCTCGAACGATCGTGGGAACCCGCGGCTGAAAGCCGTCGCGGCCAGACGAACGATGAAGCATCGCCATCATCATTCACCCGACGTCGATGGGACCCGAATCCGTTCACTGAACAAAATAAGGGGGAAACACCGCCCCACAAGAGGTGTGCGATTCGATGTGATCGGTAACCGCACCGCCACACCACCGCGCGCCAGTTTTGCCTGTCGAGAAACACACCCTTTTCCCCGCGGCAAAAACGTTCGCGGTCACGATGTGAAGAACCGCCCTGCCGCTCCCCGGCCAACTACTACTCAGAGACCGGTTCACCATCCCCTTGCTCTCTGCTGCGCTTGCGCTCGGAGGCAAGCAAAAGCGCCGGGTCGCACGCTTGCGCCACCAGGGTATCCGCAGTGGGATCGCGCGTTGATGCCGTGGGCGTGATCGACGCTGCCGATGCCCTATCATCCAGCGAACGAGGGGCCGCGGGCACAGCGCTGACTTTGACACCTGACAACAGGAATCCCCCATCGTGCGACATGTTGACCGTGGGGTGGGTGCGGTTGGGTAGCACTTGATAGTCGCGCATCCAGGTATCCCACACAGAAACGCGCACGGCCGTGGTGACGGTATGTTCGTGGAGCATGCGCGGCGGTCCGAACGCAGCCTCTTCCTCCTTGCTAACGGCTAGCGCCCAGGGGCGGCGCAAGTCCAGCGCCAGCTGGGCGACAGGCAACAACGTCGGACTGCCCACTGCGATGGCACCCGAGAGTGCTAGGAAAGGCCACGCTGCCCTCACGCGTCGAATTAAATCGCTCTCAGAGAAGTCACCCGCAACCACGAGAGCGTCCGGGAGACCGCTGCCGAACGCCTCGGATACAGCCACAGCCGTGTTTAGCCACATTCCCGGTCGGCTAGCGGTACTGCTGCTGGTGGCGCAACTGCTGCCGATGGTAACGTCGGCGGTGCTGCTGGCCGTCACGACGCGGTCCGCCTTCCCGGTAAGTAAAGGGGACACATCCGCTGAATTCAACGCCTCCTCCAGTACGCTTTCCTTCACGCACGCCCACCGCTCCCGCAGCATCGGCAGCTGCATCATGAGCGACACCGACATGTTTGGCTGCGCATTGTCCAGGAGCACCTGAAACAGTTTGCCTTCCGGCCCCAAGCGGGCAAGCAGGCATGCGGGCAGCAACCCGTTCGTTCCGTCGATGACGAGGACGCGGGACGCACTATGAATACCGGACCACAGCCACAATTGAGAGATGTGGTCCATGCGGAAGCGAGGCCACTCTGATGGCTCGGTGTCAACATCCACCTTTCGTGTCGGTTTGTTGAGCTCGCACAGCAACGGCACCGTCACGCGGTCGAGATAAAACACAACTGCGTACTTTTGCCGCTTCTTTTTGATGTACTTCTCCTGCGAGAATTTCGTCTTGTCGCCAAAGGTGGCGCTGTTCTTCACCAGCGCGTCCACAATCCCGCTCATACCCACTTCGACGCGCAACGTGGCAATGTCCCCCGCGGTGAGCGTCTGATTGGCCCCATGCGTGTCGACGAGATCGCGATTGTCGCGCTCCTCTTCCTCGTCCGGGTCAATAGCCGTGTCGTCCATGTCAGGGGACTTTGTGGTCGTCACCACGAAACGCGCGCCGGGTCGCCCTTGTTGCGCCGCCGCGCGGCCAGTCCGCTGCGGTGGGGCGGACGTCGATATCGCCGGTGTCGAAACGGAATCCATTTCGGTGGAAGCGGCAGCGTCCGTCGTGGCCGCGGAAGGCTCCGTCAATTCGATCACGGCCCCGTAAGGCAAGCCAATCAGGAGCGTCGCATCATGAAAGCCGGCCTTCCCAATCTTAAACTGGGCTTTTGGCTTGACTTGCACGATTTTGTTAATGGCACCACCACGAAGAATGACATAGTCACCGGCTTCGACGAGTGGCTTGAAGGCCGGCAGCGCCATGAGGCTAAAACGAGCTGGTGGCAGGGCGTTAAGAAGGGCGTTAGGCTTCTGTGTTTTCGTAAGGCGATGCGGAAGGAAAAACTGGAAGAAGTAATGTCGCAAACGGTGCCTATCGGTCCAGCGGAAATTGGGGGAGCTCTGACCACCACCTCGTCCCTGTCACACGCAGAGAACGTTCCCCGATCACTCGATCTTGCTGTGATCAACCGGTCGAAATGCTCGACTGGCGGCAATCATGTCGTCGTACTTCAAGACCACCGCGCGGTCTGGAAGAGGCATATTTGTGAAGTGGCTCGCCTGCACCGCGGCTCGCGCGACATCCTCGACGTCGATCGCTGGATCCAAGGTGCCCGTCAGCCGATACACCGGCAACATCAAGCACTCCAACGGCTTTCCGACGACCCATAGTGGAACACCCTTGCCGCTGCTCGTGAAACGCGTTCCGTACACGAAGCCTGGCTGCAGAATGGCGGCGCGTCCTTTCAGCGTCTCGCGCATCGCCTTTTCGACCATCGTCTTGCCTTCGTAATACCCACGAAGAAAGTAGGATGCCAGCGGCACCCGCGCCGCGGAAACGAAGACCATCCTTTGCACATGCGGCGTTTCGTAAACCGCCGCGGCAATGTTGACATTGGTGTCACCGTTGAACTGCCTTCCGAGCTTTTTATCCGTTGTGAGGACGCCGATGCAGGTCACGACGGCGTCGGCCGCGCTCTCCTGCACCGCTTGATAGACGGACGGTCGGTCCAGGGCGTCGACGGTCATCCAGTCCACCTTGTCGACCCAGCCGCCAGGAGCAAAGAGTGGCGACGGCGGGGGCAGCAATTGATCGGGATAGTCTTCGGCGCGCAAGTGACCCGGTTTACCAGAGCGACACGCACAGGTGACCGACCAGCCGACATCCAACGCCCGGCGCGCAATGGTGCTGCCCACGTAGCCGTTACCGCCGAAGATTAGCATTCGTTTCGTGGCCATAACAATAGCGAATGACCCCAAAATGTCGCCCGAACACACCCCGAACCGATCTGTTTCGACTTGTTAACTGCCGAAGCGAACCCCAAAGTAGAAGTCTCACTTGCAATGACCGACCGCCCCTTAAAACTTCGAGTGGCTGACTGAATTCACTTCAGATTGAACAAAACTACGAATTTGCGACACTATCTGCCAATCCCCGGAACAACGGTCCTGGCACAATCTCACTTGAGACGACTTCGCATGGACCGCTTCGCGGCCACCACGTCCTGCCTGGCGTCCTCGTACTGCTTGTGCCACCACTCTGGCACATCTCCAGCTCTCAGTTGAGTTGGCAGCGGCACAAAGGGCCTTTCTTCAACGGATCGAGACTGCCCGATTTCCGTCGCGACATGAGACGCTGCTAGCCGCAGGAGCACGGTTTCGAGATCATCGACGGGCAGTGTCCAGTCGAGCGAAATCCACGGGCTGGGACTCGGGTCGAATGCGGACGGCGCGGTGAGGCCCGGTGCGATTTGCTGCTCACGACCTGGTGAGCTAGGCGACGCCGTCGGGACGTTGCCCAGCACCTCCGCGGCTGTTCGAATCGACGTCAATCGCTTCGACGCTCCTCCAGAAACGTCACTTTTGGCCGCGGCTTCTTGATGACGGGCAGAGGTCGCCTGATGATGACCCGCACCTCCATCCGTCATGGAGTCGACTGGAGGTGCATCATCCTCAGCGGGGCCGCCCTTGCCCCCGTGGCCGGCCTCGCGCCAGCGTCCTCGCATGGGACGCGAGGCAAGGGATCGCATGGTCTCCAATTCCTCTAGCGTCGCGGAGGGGAACAGTCTGAGCATGAGATCGCCGAAGCGCCATCGAATGTGCCGCTGGTTCACGGGACCACTGTCGAAGACGAGCTCGGGCAGCCAGACGCACGGTCGAGGGGGGTGACGTGTGCTGCCGGAATCCATCGGGAACTCTGATCCAGAAAGCCCTTGGTCCATACCAGGGTGCCACGAGCTGTTCATGCCGGAAAAGTGGATGGGAGATGTGGACGCGGCATCGAGGGTGAGGTCGCGCGACTGCCCTGGCGTCCACATGCCCAGTCTGTTGACATCGCGCGATCGCACCGTGGGCCCTTCCTCTTCTCGAATGGGCAGATGAAACGCAAGCCCACTGGAAAGCCCAAGACCCGTCACGTGCGCCGGCGCGGATAAGGGCGTCGTGACCATTGGCGCCGCCTTTGTATCCGACCCTCCCAAAAGTAGCGGTCCCGCAACAGCAGCGTCGGCACTTGGCGCTGCTGAATGCTGGTGCTGGTCGCGTATTCTTTGACGAATTTGAAATCGCTGCATTTCCGCGCGCTGCGCCGCGCGTTGATCCAAGTTTAGGAAATACTCAAGCCACTCCCACCACGCGTTTCGGTGCGACACGTTCACGGCGTAGAGCACGCACACCCGATCTGTGGAATGGATGCAGAGACGACTGCCTCGCATCGGGTTGCCAATGGCCTCGAACCCGAAGGACTCCGGCATCTCACTATTGACGGAGACGACGTGGTGAAGCGGGATGAATTGCGTCAGGGCGCCTCGTGACACCCCTTGCGGCTGCCTACTGCTGCAGTTTGTCAAGGCGGACGCGTCGGCGCCGCTCGACTCGCGGCGTCGGTGGACGAACCCGCCATTGCTCGATGAACCAACATCCGTCACCGAGCTGGTCGCGAGTGGGCTCTGCGCCTGAAGGGCCAAGGCAATGAAACAACGATCCGGTGTGAGGCTGACGATGGCCTCCATGAAATACCCTTTCATGGCGCTCGCGGTGCACATCACCACCGCGGCCTCCAGCTCACGCGGATCGCTGACGACATTCGCGAGCACGTCGCCGAGCGGCACTTGCGTGCCTACGACGGGTCGTAGCACCTGCACGTAGAACGTGGCCACCGGCGGCAGCGCCGGGGCGTCCATCAGTCGTCCGCACAATGAAATTCAGTTGCCTCGGCGGCCTAAAACGTCGTCAACCTACGAGAACAATTAGCAAACAAAGACATTCTCAACGCAATGTGGCCTCGACGGGGGGAGGAAGTGAGGCCGCCTTTTGGTGCGACGGCCTCACACTATCGCTCTCCCCTTCGACCACACTATCGCCCCCACGGGGCGCAGCGTCAACACGAACATCCTCCGCCCCATCAACCCAAAAAAAAAGGGGAAGCGAAAAGAAACACCAGGAAAAGGGTGGTGGTGTTCCGCGCCGCGGGGGGCGAGAACGTACGCACCGGAGAAGCGCTTCCAACGTACAAAAAAAAATTCGTTTTTTTCGAGCGAACACCAACGGCACGTCACTGAACGGTATTTTTTGGGGACAGACAAACGATAAAGTTTTCGTATGGGGGGGGGGGGGGGGGGGGGGGGGGGGGGGGGGGGGGGGGGGGGGGGG
>ERZ1292630.266-Hain-H41-02um-R3-266-length-55881-cov-10_pt1 | contig 55881 bp, 44 predicted proteins | sample MGYA00564408_ERZ1292630 | MGnify/ENA primary metagenome ERZ1292630 (study PRJEB36523, sample SAMEA6512641) | groundwater metagenome | collected 2019-01-08 | study: AquaDiva: Metagenomics assemblies of 32 groundwater samples
ATGCCGGGCCCCGTCGGGGCGACTCTGCAAGGCACCGCGTCCGGAGCGGAGGCGGCGCTGACCGGTGGGGCCATCGTGACCGGTGGGTCCGTCGTGACCGGTGGGGCCGTCGCGACCTCGCCGGCCGTCGGCATCTTCCAGCCGAGGACGGACCTGCGGCCGGGGGCTGCGGTCCGCGCCGGCGATCGCCTTGGCGTCGTCGACGTCCTCGGGATCCCCCAGGAGATCGTGGCGCCCGTCGGCGGGATCCTCGGGGTGAGCCTGGTCGAGGCCGGCCACGCGGTCGAATACGGCCAGGATCTCCTGCGGATCGAGCTGACCGGGGCCGGCCCCGCGGATCGCGACCCGGCCTGATGTTCTCCAAGGTCCTCATCGCCAATCGCGGCGAAATCGCCCTTCGGATCCTGCGTGCCTGCCGCACGCTCGAGATCGAGGCCGTCGTGGCCTACAGCGAGGCCGACCGCGACAGCCTGCCGGTCCAGCTCGCCGACGAGGCGATCTGCATCGGCCCGGCCGAGGCGAAGCGGTCGTACCTGTCCGTGCCGGCAGTCATCTCGGCGGCCGTCGTGACCGGCTGCGAGGCCATTCATCCGGGCTACGGCTTCCTGTCCGAGGACGACACCTTCGCCGAGGTCGTCCGCGCCCACGACCTCGTGTTCGTGGGCCCGCCGCCCGACGTCCTCGAACGCTTCGCCAGCAAGGCCGGCACCCGGCAGCTGCTCGGAGATCGCGGCCTCCCGACGATCCCCGGATCGGACGGGATGCTCCGCGACGATGCCCACGCGCTCGCCGAGGCCGAGCGGATCGGCTACCCGGTGCTGATCAAGCCGTCGGCCGGCGGCGGCGGCAAGGGCATGCGCATGGTTCGATCGCCGCGCGAGCTCGAATCGGCGATCAAGGTTGCCCGCTCGGAGGCTCGGGCGGCCTTCGGCGACGATTCCCTGTATCTCGAGAAGTGGCTCGAGGACACCCATCATGTCGAGGTCCAGGTGGCGGTCGACCGGTTCGGGCACGGTGTCCATCTCGGTGAACGGGACTGCTCCGTCCAGCGCCGGCACCAGAAGATCCTCGAGGAGTCGCCCACGCTTGCCCTGTCCGGGCCGGCCCGCAACGAGCTGGCCGAACGCGCGATCCGTGGCGTCGTCGCGGCCGGCTACGAGAACGTCGGCACGCTCGAATTCCTGGTCGACGGGGACGGCAACTTCTACTTCATCGAGATCAACTGCCGCATCCAGGTGGAGCACCCCGTGACCGAGATGCTCACCGGCATCGATCTCGTGACGACCCAGCTCCGGATCGCGGCCGGCGAGCCGCTCGGGTTCACCCAGGCCGACGTCGCGCTGCGCGGCCATGCGATCGAATTCCGGATCAACGCCGAGGACCCGGAGCACGACTTCCGCCCCGGAGCCGGGATCATCGAACGCTACCTGGCGCCGGCCGGACCGGGCGTCCGGATGGACTCGCACCTGTATGCCGGGTACGAGGTTCCCCCGTACTACGATTCGCTGCTGGGCAAGCTCGTCGTGTGGGGCCCAACCCGGGAGGTCGCGATCGCGCGCTCCCGTGTCGCGCTCGATGAACTGATCGTCGACGGATTGACGACCAACATCTCGATCCACAAGGCGCTCCTCGGGAGCGACGCGTTCCTCGAGGGGCGCATCACCACGAACCTGCTGGACCGGGTCGGAAGCGCTGCGTTCATCGCGGCCGCCGCCCGTACCGGCGCCTGACACCTGAACCGGAGGAGCTTGTGACCGACGCCATCATCCATACGACCGGTGAGATCGAGCGGTTGATCCCGCATCGCTGGCCGTTCCTTCTCGTCGATCGGATCGTCGAGTACGACCCCGACGCGAAGCGGATCGTGGGAATCAAGGGCGTCACCGCGACCGAGTGGTTCTTCCAGGGGCACTTCCCGGGCTTGCCGGTCATGCCCGGCGTGCTCCAGGTGGAGGCACTCGCCCAGACGATGGGCGTGTATGTCGCCAAGCAGCCCGGGTTCGGGGAGCGGATCGGGCTGTTCGCCGGCATCGACGACTGTCGGTTCAAGCGGGTCGTGCGGCCCGGCGACGTGCTTCGTCTCGAGATCACGATGGACAAGCTCGGGAGCCGCTTCGGGCGTGCCCGGGGCGTGGCCTCCGTGGACGGCGAAACGGCCTGCGAAGCCACGATCAGCTTCATCATCCCGGGCGAGGGGGTGCTCCGGTGAGCCTCCGGATCGCCATCGTGTCCGACATCCACGGCAATGCCGTCGCGCTCGAGGCGGTCAGGGCCGCGCTGCGCAAGGAGAAGCCGGACGCCATCTGCATCGCCGGTGACCTGGTGCTCAACGGGCCGTCCCCCGCCGAGACGGTCGATGCGATTCGCGAGCTGGAGGACGACGGGGCCCTGGTCGTGCAGGGCAACACCGACATCGCCGTCGCCGACTTCGACTATTCGGCGGCCTTTCCCTGGATGAGCGACGGCGTGCCGGAGACGTTCCAGGCGGCTGCCGAATGGGCCCATGCCGCACTCGGCGAGGAGCGCCTCGACTGGATGCGCCGCCTTCCCGCCGAACGTCGCCTGCGTGGCGAGGGAGTCCTGTCCCTCGTGACCCATGCATCCCCGGGGTCGCAGACCGCGGGGTTCGACCAGGCGCTCGACGCCAGCGTGACCGTCGAGCGCTTGTCGCACACCGACGCCCGCGTGGTCGCGTGTGGCCACACCCACATCCCCGAGGTGCGCGACTTCGGCTGGAAGATGATCGTCAACGCCGGCTCGGCCGGCTACGTCTTCGACGGCGACCCGACGGCGTCCTGGGGGCTCGTCACGATCGCCGCCGGTGGCGACGTGATCTCGGCCGAGATTCGGCGGACCGAGTACGACACCATGGCCGTTTCCAACGCGATCTCGGTCCGGGGACTGCCGGGCGACGTCTATCGGGCCGCCACGGTCCGCACCGGAAAGCTGGTTCGATGACCGCCAACGGGTCGGGACCGCGCCGGGTGGTCGTGACCGGGATGGGGATGCTCACCGCGCTCGGCAACGACGTGGCATCGACCTGGGACGGCCTCGTCGCCGGGCGCTCCGGGATCCGCCGGATCGAGACCTTCGATCCGTCCCGGCTCGATTCGCAGATGGCCGGCGAGGTCCGTGACTTCGACGCCAGCGGGGTGCTCGACCGGAAGGACATGCGGCGCACCGACCGCTACATCCAGTTCGGGCTGGTCGTGTCCCGCGAGGCGCTCGACCAGGCGTCGCTGCCCGATCGCATGGACGGCGAACTGGCGGAACGGACCGGGGTGATCATGGGCACCGGGATCGGCGGCGTGACCACGATGTTCGAGAACGTCCTGGTCTTTGCGGAGCGCGGCCCGAGCCGAATCAGCCCGTTCCTCGTGCCCATGGGCATCGCCAACGTGGGCGCCGGCCAGATCGCGATCGCCTACGGGCCGCTGGGACCGAACTTCACGACGGTCTCGGCATGCGCCACCGGCGGCCACGCCATCGGCGAAGCCTACGAGACCATCCGCCGCGACGACGCCGACGTGATGATCGCCGGCGGCGCCGAGGCCCCGATGCACGAGGCCCTGGTCGGCGGCTTCGCCTCGATGAAGGCGCTGTCCACCCGCAATGACGACCCCGCGACGGCTTCCCGTCCGTTCGACGCCGGCCGCGATGGATTCGTGATCGGCGAGGGCGCGGCGGCGCTCATCCTCGAGGAGCTGGAGCACGCGCTGGCGCGTGGCGCGGAGCCGCTCGCCGAGCTTGTCGGCTACGGGGCCACGGCCGACGCGTCGCACATCACGCTGCCGGCCCCCGGCGGGATCGGGGCGGTCCGGGCCGCACGGCGGGCACTCGAGAAGGCCGGCCTGTCCGCGGACGAGGTGGATCACGTCAACGCCCACGCTACGTCGACGCCCGAGGGCGACAGGGCGGAGCTGGCCGCCATCCGGACGATTCTCGGCGAGCGTGCCGGCGAGGTCCCGGTCACCGCCATCAAGTCGATGATCGGACACACGCTCGGGGCGGCCGGAGCCATCGAGGCGATCGCCACGATCCAGACGATCCGCACCGGAACCGTGCCGCCCACGATCAACCTGCGCGACCCGGACCCCGCGGCGGACGGCCTCGATCTGACGCCGAACGTCGCCGCTGCACACCATGTCACGACCGCGCTGTCGAACGCCTTCGGGTTCGGCGGGCAGAACACCGCGCTGATCTTCCGGCGGTGGGACCCATGAGCGACGAGTCGCTGCTCGCGCTCGTCGATCGCCTGGCCGCCCTGCTGGACAAGAGCGACCTGACCGAGCTCGAGGTGGAGGTCGGCGGCACGGCCGTCATCCTGCGCAAGCCCGAGGCGCTGGCCCCGCCCGTGCCCGCCTCTGCCGCGGGACCCGCCGCGACACCCGTACCGGCCGGCGGCAGGGGCGGCGGTTCGCCGTCGGGACCGGCCGCGGCGGATCCATCCGGACGCGAGCACACGGCCGCGACGCGCCCATCGGTGCGCGCACCACTCACCGGCATCTACTGGGGTGCGCCGTCGCCCGGTTCCGCGCCGTACGTCCAGGTGGGCGGCGAGGTCGCGATCGGCCAGATCGTCGGTCTGATCGAGGCGATGAAGCTGTTCAACGAGATCAAATCGGACCTTGCCGGACGCGTCGTCCGGGTCGTGGCCGAGAACGGCCAGCTCGTCAAGGCCAAGCAATCGCTCATCGAGGTGGAACCACTGTGAGCGCCGTCCGCGCCGCCCATGTCATCGGTTGGGGGAGCTACGCCCCGTCGGACATTCTGACCAATGCCGATCTCGAGCGGATGGTCGATACGTCCGACGAGTGGATCGTCAGCCGGACCGGAATCCGCGAGCGGCGCGTCGCCGCCGCCCATGAGACCACGGCGTCGATGGCGTCGGTGGCCGCGCTTCGCGCGATCCACACCGCCGGAATCGAGCCCGACGACATCGACCTCATCCTCCTCGCCACGCTCACCCCGGACTACTGGATGCCCTCGACCGCGGCCCTCGTCAAGGAGGCCATCGGCAATACCCGGGCCGCGGCGATGGACGTGGCCGCCGCGTGCTCCGGGTTCGTCTATGCCTATGCCACGGCCCACGCCTACATCATGTCCGGCCTCGCCCGCAACGTCCTCGTCATCGGGGCCGAACTGCTGACGCGATTCCTCGACTACACCGATCGCAACACCTGCATCCTGTTCGGCGACGGTGCCGGCGCGATCGTGCTGTCGGCAGCCGATTCGCCCGGTGGCGGCCTCGGGATCGAGATGACGACCGAGCCGCAGGGCGCCTACATGATCTGGCTGCCGGCCGGCGGCGCGAAGAGCCCACCGTCGGCGGAGACGATCGCCCGCGGCGAGCACTACATCCGGATGGAGGGCCGCGAGACCTATCGGTTCGCGACGCGAACGCTCGCCACCACGGCGCTCGAATCGGTGCGCAAGGCCGGGCTGGAACCGTCCGACATCGACCTGATCATCCCGCACCAGGCCAACATCCGGATCGTCGAAGCGGTCGCCAAGGGCCTCGACATGCCGATGGACAAGATGTACGTCAACCTCGATCGCTACGGCAACACCTCGGCCGCGTCCGTGCCGATCGCCCTGGCCGAGGCCGTCAACGAGGGCCGGGTGAAGGTGGGCGACCGGATCGTCATCGTCGCCTTCGGCGCCGGGTTCACCTCGGGCGCGGTCACGATCCAATGGACGGCCGACCCGGCGCGCGGGCCGCGCGGGCACGCCGCCGTTGATCCGGCCGCGGTTCACGTGCGCCTCCCCGTGGACTGGGACTCGGTCGACCCGATCCCGCCGGCTCTCGCGGAGCTGATGGCCCGCCCCGGCTCGATCGACGTGCCGCTCGACGACGTCGTGCCCGGCGATCCCGCGCCGGTCCACGAGTCGGTGCGGTCGTAGGGAGTTGAGCCGGCCCGAAGCCACTCCCCGGGATACGACCGGGCTCGTCCTCGGTGCCTTCCTGGTCCTCGCGAGCGCGCTCATCGTCGAGGTGGCCGGTGGGTACGCCTTTCACACGAACCCGGCGATGCGGACGCTCACGCAGGTGCTGGTCGGCGCGCTGCTGGTCCTGTGGGCGGGTGCCGCGGTCGTCCGACCAGCCCTGCGGCCGCGAACCGTGCTCGCCGGACCGGTCGCCATCGCGATGGTCGCGTTCGGTGCTTCCGTATTCGCCTCGGAGCGCCCACGCCTGAGCCTGGAGCCCGCGCTCATCGGGGTTGCCTCCGCGCTGACCCTGCTCATGCTCACGGCGTTGCTTCGGGTGCCCGTGATCCGGCGCCTCGTGGCAACGACCGTCCACTTCCTCGCCGCGGGGATCGCCGTCGGCTACCTCATCCAGGTCGGGATCGAGTGGAACCGCTGGTGGGGGCTCGTGGGGCACTTCACGGCGCCACCCCTGCGCCCCTCGTTCGTCGCCCTGTCCTTCGGGTCGCCCAACCTCATCGCCACGTTCCTGCTGCTCCTCGCCCCATTGGGCGCGGTGATCGCGACGCAGCGGTTCGGCCGGTGGGCAGGTGCGGGGCTTGTCGTACTTGCCGTCATCGCGATCGTGATCACCGGCAGCCGCGGCGGCTACCTGGGCCTGGCGGCGGCGACCGGCGTCGCGTTCGCGGTTTCGCTCCCGTGGCTATGGAGCAGGCTCGCGTCGGTGCGGGAACGTCTGGGCTCGACTCGGCTGGTAGGCCTCGCGGTTGGCGGCGCCGCTGCGGTCGCGATCGCGGCGGTCGTCCTTGCGCCGAGCGTCCTGGGCCGGCTGACGCTCAGTGGCGCCGAGCTTCGGGGATGGTACTGGCGGAGCGCAACGGAACTGTTCGAGCGCTCGCCGTTGACGGGCACGGGCCCGGGGACCTGGGCGCAGCTGAAGCTTGCGGAGGCCCTTCCGGGCGAGGCGAATTACTCCGTTCCCCACGCTCACAGCCTCTACTTCCAGACGATTTCCGAGGTCGGGATCCTCGGCGCAGGCGCACTCCTCCTGTTGGTCGCCGTCTTCCTCTGGCGAAGCGTCCAGGTCTACCGTCGGGGCGACGTTTGGACGCGTATGCAGGTCGTCGCGGTCCTCGTTGGTCTGGCCGGACTTGTCGCACAGCAGATCCCCGACTACCTGATGAACCTGCCGGGTGTCACCCTCGTGGCGGGCCTCCTCATCGCTTGGGTGGACGGCGCCGACGCCGGAATCCCGGACGAACGATCGCTGATGCGGGCATCTGTTTCAAGGAGGCTCGCGACCCCCGTCGCCATCGCGCTCGGCGCGGTCCTCCTCATTTCCGCTCCGACAACCCTCACGATCAACCGGGCGATGTGGATCGCGCAGGAGGCGAATGTCAAGGCGGCCGCTGGTGACTGGGCCGATGCTCTCGCCTCGTACGACGAGGCCATCGCCGCCGATCCGGACTTCACGCTCTACCGGCTGGAGCGAGCAAACGCGCTCGCGCATCTCGGCCGGCTGGAGGAGGCGCGGCAGGAGTACCGGCCAATGGTCGAGGTGGACCTTCTCCCAGAGAACCTCCTCGGGCTGGCCGCGATCGAGCTGGCCCTCGGCAATCCGGGCCGGGCGGCGGAGCTCGCCAGGATCGGCATTCGGCATGGTTGGCGGAACGCAACGGTCGAGCTCAACGTCGGTCGGATTCTCGAGGCGACAGGCGACCGAGCAGGCGCTCTCGAGGCATATGGGGCGGCGCTGTACACGAATCCCGCCCTTGCGAGGTCCTCGTACTGGGAGCTGGCGGATCGGACCGTGACGAGGGACGCCGTGGTGTCATCGGCACGAGGGGCCATGCATGCCGCCAGCGATCATGGATCCGCAGCGATCGTTGCTGCCTATGCTGGTCACATTGACATGGCACGCACCGACGCGGCGGCAATCCAGGATGACGCCTCGCGCCGTCTGACCCAGGCCGTGATCGAGGGAATCGGTGGCGATCGGCGGGTGGGGATGGAGGAGCTGCGAGCCATCGTTGATTCGTCCCCTGGAGAGTTCACTGCCACCATCTGGCTGGCCCGCTTCCTCAACGATGTCGGCCACCCGGAGGCCGAGGAATTCACGCAACGGGCGATCGTCATGCGTGCGGACGAAGGTCCGTCCCTTGTCGTCGAGTACTCGGTCGTGCCCTCGATCGAGGAGGAGCGTTTCCTGGGGGCGTGGACGAGTTATCCGTTCGCGGTGTACTCGCGGCAAGGGCCCCCGGACCTGTGGCCGCCGCAGCTGCTCGTCATCGGCGTGACAGAGCCGCCGTAGGATGCAACGACATCAAGGGAGAGGCTGACCGATGATCGACCTGACCGGGAAGAGCGCCGTCGTCACGGGTGGTTCCCGCGGGATCGGCCGGGCGATTGCCCTGCGCCTCGCGGCCCAGGGCGCGGACATCTGTCTCAGCTATCGCGGCAACGAGGCTGCGGCGGCGTCCGCCGTCGGCGAGATCGAGGCGCTCGGGCGGCGAGCGCTGGCCGTCCAGGGCGATGCCACCGACCCGGCATCGGCGGATGCGCTCGTGAAGGCCGCGTTGGACGCATTCGGCAAGGTCGACATCCTCGTCAACAACGCCGGGATCACCCGCGACGACCTCATCATGCGGATGTCGGTCGACGCCTGGCGTGAGGTTCTCGAGACCAACCTGTTCGGCGCGTTCTATGCGATCAAGGCCGTCACTCGGCCGATGCTCAAGGCGAAGGGCGGGCGGATCGTCAACATCACGTCCGTGTCCGGGCAGGCCGGCCAGACGGGCCAGGCGAATTACTCATCGGCCAAGGCGGGCCTGATCGGGCTGACCAAGGCGACCGCGCGGGAGTTGGCCTCGCGCGGGATCACCTGCAACGCGGTTGCGCCCGGCTTCGTCCTGACCGAGCTGACCGGAGGGCTGCCCGAGGCGCTCCAGGCGGAGATCACCAGCCGCACGCCGCTCGGCCGATTCGGGACCACCGATGAGATCGCCAACGCTGTTGCGTTCCTCGTCAGCGACGAGGCGGCGTTCATCACGGGCCAGGTGCTCGCCGTCGACGGCGGGCTGGTGATGATGTAGCGAGGTCGGTGATCGCGTCCCAGTGGGATATCCAATGGCCAGGATCACTCGTCGGACGCACCCGCTGATCGCGGGGCAAGGATGTGTTGAAACCACGCCTCGTAGGCGTTCGTGACGCGGTCCCAACTGTAGAGCGCCTCGGCCCTGTCGCGGGCGCGAACCCGTAGGGATTCGGCAAGCGCAGGGTCATCCAGGACGGCCTGAATCTGATCCGCCAGCTCGGCAGCTCCGCGGTAGTAGAGGCCGGCGTCGCCGAGTGTCTCCCGATGCTCGGGAACGTCATTGGCCACGATCGCATTGCCCGCCCCCATCGCCTCGAGGAGGGCCGGGTGCGTCCCGCCGACCTCGGTCGCCTGGACATAGAGGATCGCGTCCGCCCGAAGAGCACGATAGCCTCGGCCGTACACAGCCCCGAGGAACCGCACCCGCGAGTCCGTGGTCGCCCTCAGAGCAGCGATGTACTCCGAGGCATACGGCGCATCGCCGACAATGGCGAGTGGGACATCGGTCGTGACACCGGCGTATCCCTCGATCACGACGTGGGCGTTGTTCTCCGGTTCGAGCCGGCTGACATACAGCACATACCGAGCGCTCTCAAGGCCGAGCCGAGCGATCTCCTTATCGTCGGGTTCGGTGCCAAGATCCGTTCCGTAGGGGAAGTACTCGGTCTCTCTGCCGTACGCATTCCGGTAATGCGCCTGGATCACACGGGCGTCGGTGACGACATGGACCGGGAGTCGCGCGGCGATAGCGGCGCATGCGCGGTAATAGGCTCGTCCAAGGCGATTCCACTTCGCCCGCTGCCATTCAAGGCCGTCCACGTTCAGGACAACTCGCTTGCGCGCGAGCATGAGGAGAGCGGCCGCCGGGACGTTGGCGGAGTTGCAGATATAGACGATGTCGTACGATCGGGTGGCCGCGTGGGCGGCGGCCAACAACGAGTGGACGACGGTCTCCATGTACTTCGAGCGTGGAGCTGGCAATCGGACGACCCGCATGCCGAGGTACGTGTGAGTGCCCTTGGCCACCCAGGCGTTGCGACCGTAGACGGTCACGTCGTGGCCACGAGCGACGAGGCGCTTCCCGAGCTGCTCGGCAAACGTCTCGAATCCGCCGTAGTTCGCTGGGACGCCGCGGATTCCAAGGATCGCGATCCTCATCCTCGAACCGAGGTGGCTGAGTCTGACATCATGGCGTTGATGCTAGCGAAGCGGCAGGATCGATGCGCCCGATGACCACTGTGCTGTTCGACGCACACCAGCTTGGGCGTCGTCAGACAGGCAACGAGACCTACGTTCGCGAACTCCTTCGGGAGCTTCGGGGTCGCGACGAGCTGGACCTGATCGCCGCCGTCGAGGCGAGCCAGCGCCCGACCGGCATTCTTGCTCCGCCCATCCGCCTCCGGAGGATCCCGGCGAACGGGCTGGCACGGCTCGGGGCGATGGCGCTCATCGCTCGGCAAGAGCGCCCCGACATCGTCCATGCGGTGTACTTCCTCCCCCCGGCGACCGGACGACCCACGGTCCTCACCGTCCACGACATCTCGTTCGAACGCTTTCCCGAGTTCTTCAGTCGTCGAGCATTCGTGCGTGACCGGCTGCTCATCCGGGCCTCCGCCCGGGCAGCGTCCAGGGTCGTCACAGTCTCCGAGACATCGCGCCGCGACCTGGTCGAGGTGTACCGGCTCCCAGAGGACCGGGTCGTCGCAATCCCGAATGGCGTTAGCGACCGATTCCGGCCCGCGGACGAATCCGCGTGGGCGCCGTACCCGGGGGATCGGCCGCTCCGGGTCCTCGCCGTGGGCACGCTCCAGCCCCGAAAGAATCTCTTCAGGCTGCTCGACGCCTTGACGATCGTCGGCCGCGAAATCCCGGTCCAGTTGCGCGTTGTCGGACCGGACGGTCACCAAGCGGCGGAGATCCGCGATCGCCTGGCATCATCCGTCCAGACTGAGATTGTCGGCTGGCTGGACGACGACGCCCTCGCGGCCGAGTATCGCCGCTCCGACGTCTTCGTTTACCCGTCGATCTATGAGGGCTTCGGCCTGCCGGTGGTTGAGGCCATGGCATGCGGAACGCCTGTGATCACGTCGACGGGCGGCTCGCTGCCCGAAGTAGCCGGGAACGGGGCTCTCATCGTGGACCCGCACGACGTTAAGGCCCTTGCGGGTGCGATCCGGCAGATCGCCGAGGACGGGCACGGCGCGGCCGAGCTTCGCGGCCGGGGGCTGGCGCGGGCTGCGACCTTCACATGGGAGCGTAGCGCAGCGCTCCACGCAGCGGTCTATCGGGATCTCGTGGCCCAATAGGTCCGGTCCTGGATCCCGGTTGCCTCCAACTCCGTGCGCTCGACGTCGAGAGTGACTGCCCCGGCGGCCGCCAGGAGGCGGACGACGTCCGCCTCGGGAATCGCGCGCATCCGGATCGGGTGCAGCCCTAGCCGACGGTAGAGGAATCCCTCCGGGATGCGCAGGAGCCGCAGCATCGCGTACAGGGCAGGTCTGACCTGGAAGCGGCGACGGAGAGGTATGGAGGATGGAAGCTGGAACACGAGCAGGCCATCGTCGGCGAGCAGTCGCACGAATTCGCGCAGGTTCTCCTCGGTTGTCCGACGGTCCGGGATGTGCTGGAGCACGATCCGCGAATAGATGCAGTCGAAACTCTGGTCGGGAAATGAGGCCAGACCGCTAGCCCCCAGGACTTCGAAGGCACACCCGGAGACGTCGGCATGCATGGTCCGCGCTCGCGTCACCATGACGTCCGAGATGTCCACGCCAGTCGTGCTCGTGAAGTGTTCCGCGAGGGCGCGAGTCAGCCGCCCTACCCCGCATCCGAAGTCGAGTGCGCGTTCGTGGCTCCCCGGCAGGCTCCAGCGACGCCCAGTCTCCAGGGCCGCGTCAATCTCCCTTCGACCGGTCTCGAGGAACTCGCCGATGTCCCACCGCCCGTATCGATTCGCGGGATCCGAGAGGATGGCCCACAGGGGGTCGAGCCGCCCGATCTCGTCCCAGTCACGGCGCTGCTGGATCATTCGCTCTCATCGTAGCGGAGCCGCACGATCGACCGAGGCACCGGCTGCATCCGCCACAGCTCATTGAACAGGCGCGGCGAGATCGGACCGATCCTGGCCATCCTAACCCGATGGTCCGAAGTCCGATCGTCGCCAGATATGCGTAGACCGAGACCGCGAAGGCAATCAGATCATCGCCGGGCCCATCGCTATAGCGGCGTGCTCGAGATCCAATCGTCCTCGACAACCTCAGCATCCAGAAGCCCACGCACCATCGTTGGCTGACCCGTTACAGCACAGGAAGGCCATTCCCGCTTTACCTCACGCCCACGAGCGAGGGGCTGACCGGTGACGGCGTCGGCGCAGGACCCACGAGAATGCGAGCACCATCGTCAGAGCCGCGAGGAACCATGACGCCGGTCCCCGGGCTACCGCGTGGAGGTAGAGGTTGAGCCGGAACGCGCCGGGATTGCTCGATCGCCATTGCCATCCCCGGGCGACGGCGCCCAAGGAGTCACTCCTTGACATCGCGGCGATTACGAACAGCTGCGCGATGGAGTAGTCACGCAGTGTGGCAGACGTCGGATCGGCATGAGGGCCGAGTGCGTAGAGGACCACAAAGTCGCGGTCGTATCGGTGGATGTTCGCCTCGAGCCAGGCGACGCCGCGGTCGAAGCGCGCCAAGGTCTCCGGGTCCCTTGTGACGCGCCAAGCGTCCCACAGCCCCAACAGGCCGTTCAGACCACCGACTAGGACATGAGAGCCATCGGGTAGGCCCTCCGGCCAGCCATCTTGTGTCAGGGGCATCGCCTGTACCGCGGGGATCAGAGCGTCGAGGTAGCGAGTGTCGCCGGTCTTTGCCCAAGCTCGGGCGAGGACCGAAATCCCGAGCCCCTGCGCGGACGCGCTGGTCCACGGCGCTTCCAGTGTCGAGTCCCTCAGCTGGACCCGATCATAGTAGAGCCAGGCACCGTAACGCTGCGTCGCAACGAGCCGGTCAGCAGCGCCGATCAGCGCTGCTCCACCGTCGAACAGGGCATCCGCCGCAACCTGTCCCGGATCCCGCCGCCCGTTCGCGATCGGCAGCGACGCACCGGTCAGCATCGGCTTGATGTATGGACACTCGGGGCGATCTCCTGCCAGGTCGACGTAGCACTCGACCAGGCGAAGTTCAGACTGGTCATACTGCGCGGCGTCGACGGTGCCCAAGATTTGGTTGCTGCCTGCCGAGCCCAGGGTAGCGATGAGGGCGAGCAGCCACGCAGCCACTGCCACGACCCGCACCGTCCCGGAGCGCCCGGCGGAAGGTCCACGTACTCCCATCCTAACGCGACCTCATGTGCCTGTACGATAGCTCGCGATGTGGTCGATTCCATTCGTTGCTCCCAGCGTCCCAGCGTCCGGCGATCCCATCCCAGGTCGATGGCCTACCCTACCGATCGTCGCCCTGATCGTCGCCGCGTCCACTGTCTTGATCGCCACGGCATCCCTCCCCAGCTATCAGATCCTTGGATCCATTCTCGCATTCGGCGGACTGGTCCTTGTGATCCGCTGGCGCGACACGCCGGTCGTTACCCTCGCAATCGTAATGTTCCTCGCGCTGTCGTCCCGACCGACCGTCGAGATCGCATCGGTCAACATTCGCGTGGAGCAGCCATCGATCCTCTTCCTAGCTGGCTACATGCTGGTCACGAGCCGCGAGCTGTTGGAGCAGCTCGTCCGCCGGTACTGGTTATTGGTCCTCGGCCTAGTGACCTGGCTGGCCGCGGCAGCGGCGGCGAGTGCATTCGTGGCTCCCGAACCCGGCGCGAGTCTTCGCATCGTTATCTGGCTCGGGATCTCGTTCATCGCAGGTGGGGTTGGCGCGGTCCTGGCCGCGAGAGCCGCGCGCCATGAAGCTGTCATTGGCGCGATCCTGCTGGCGGCCACTGTCCACGTTGGGATCGTCGTTCTCGCCGCCGCCTCGGGAAGGCTGCTGGGTGTGGACTGGGGCGGATACGTGCGGTCCGGCACCGACTACGGTTTCCGCGCGACCGGTCTTGCGTGGGAGGCCAATATCTTCGCAAGCGGCACAGCCATCGCGATCCCGCTTGCGATTTCGCGATACCTCGGCTCGGGGCGCCGCGTGGACTTGGCCGTAATTGGGGTCCTCGGCCTCGGGGTCTGGCTCGCCCTTACTCGGACGGTCTTCGCTGCGCTCAGCCTAGGCGTCATAATCTACCTTGGGCTGCTCCTCTGGCGGGACCGAGCGCGCGTTAGGCGCTGGCTCCCTCGGTTCGCGATCGCCACCTTGGCGCTCGTCGTCGGCGTTGGATCGGGTGCTCTGGTAAATGTCGCGACCTCCTCCGTGAGGCCCGGTCCGCTCGCAGAGCGCAATTCTGAGCGTGGTGTGGCCGTCCTACCGGCCCCACCCACGTCGGCGCTCGGCACGGCGAAGATCCCGTCGACGCCGGCACCAGGCCCGACGGAGTCGTATGCATCGCCGTCGCGATCGCCGTCCGGGCTCCTCCCGGTCGATCTTGGCGACACCAGTAACGTCGAGTTCCGGCTCGTTCGGCTCCGGCAGTCCTTGGCTGACCTCCCGGCTAGCCCATGGATCGGCCTGGGCGCGAACTCATTCGGACAGCGCCATGCCGATCCGAGCCAGAGCTTCCGGTCGGACTATCTGGGTATGCTCCCTTTCACGATCCTCTACGACGCAGGCCTGATCGGTCTGGCCGGGTTCCTGCTGTTCGTCGCCGGCACGGTCGCCCATCTGCTCCGCTGGCGCGTCGCCCCAGTGGCGCTCGCTTTTACTGTCAGCCTCGCGATCATGCTGATGTCCTATTTGATGACCGACGCGCTTCGTTTCGCTTCGAACTGGATCCTCATCGGGGCTGCAGTCGGGCTCGCCTATCGCTGGCCGGCCTGGAGAGAGGCTTGACCGACGCCGAAGCCGGAGTTGGAGTGCCCCGGACCACGGTGGCCCGTCGCCCGGACCGGCCTCGGCTAGTCGTCCCCCCGACTGCCGCGCCGAGGCGGGTGTCCGTAATCACGGTCACGTACCGCAGCGAGGGGCAGGTGAGAGCGGCCCTCGACTCCGCCTTGGCGGCCGCGACTCATGCCGGTTTCAGTCTCGAGATCGTCGTCGTCGACAACGCGTCGCCGGACCGATCCGTCGCGCTGGTGAGATCCGCGTACCCGGAGGCCATCGTGATCGAGAACCGAACCAACCTTGGCTTCGGCACGGCGTGTAACCAGGCGTTCGATCATGCCTCCGGTGACCTCTGGTTACTGCTCAACCCTGACGCGGCCCTCGATCCCGGGGCCCTCGGCCGCCTTGTCGCTTTCCTCGACGATCATCGCGAGGCGGCCGCCGTGGGCGCCCGGATCGTCGCGGGCTCGCAAACCCGTAGCGAGAACGCTGGTATGGCGCCGGGATTGCGGTCCCTCGCGGGCCACTTCCTCCTTCTGAACATGGTGCTCCCGTGGGGAGGGTGGCGCGGTTTCTTCGTAACTCGCGGGCCTGCAGCGGCGCCCATCAAGGTCGACTGGTGTGGTGCCGCGGTGCTACTGGTACGGCCAAAGGCGATCCGGGCTGTCGGCGGCTTCGATCCCACTTTCTTCCTCTACGGCGAGGACGTAGATCTCGGGATCCGACTGACTGCTGAAGGGTGGGAAGTCTGGCTCGATCCGAGCGCGACCGCGCGGCACGAGATGGGGGGTAGCCAGCCGGGTATCTCGACCCGCTGGGTGGACGGCACCCTTGACGTCGTCCGGCGGCGGAACGGTCCGGTCCGAGCGCGGGTTGCAGCTGGGATCATGGCGGTCGGCTTGGCCGCCCGCGCCGTACTCGCTGCAGTGCGCTACGACACGCCCGAAGCACGGCATCACTCCACGGTCATGAGGGCCAGTGCCGGACGGGCGCTGGCGCACGTCCTGGCAAACGTGCCGCCCAGGCGTGACCAGCGCAACCGGCGCGACCAGCGGGCGCGCCGCCAAGGCTAGAGGGCGAGGAGCGGGTGGCGAGTCCCCCGGCCCTGCCGTCCGCCCAGATTCCGCCCTCCACAGCACGTGCATGTTGGGTGAGCGGACACCTGCTGCTCCGGACGTGTCGATGCCCGTGCTGCTATCGTTGGATCGCTTCCAGACAGACATCACCCCCGGATCTCAAGGCGGTCGGTTTGACGATTGATGTGGCCCGCTACGGGGTATCCGTGTCGGGGACCGACCCACCGTGACAGACCCAAGCCAGGACCGCGGCCTGCGTCGGGTGCTAATCGTCGCGCGTGAGTTCCCCCCTGGTGGAGGCGCCCCAGCTATCCGCATCGCAAAGCTGGTCAAGTACCTTCCTGCCTTCGGTTGGCAGGTCACGGTCGTGACCGCTCCAGCCGATCACGCATTCCAGAGGGACGAGCGACTGGCAGAAGATCTGCCAGCTGATCTCGACGTTCACCGCATACCGCGACTCTTCGCGCGAACGATCCATCCCGACCGGTGGGCCACCCATGGCACGGTCCAGTCGGCGCCCCCAAGCAGGCTGGGCCGACTGCTCATTCCCGACTCGGGGATCCTGTGGGCTGCTCCAGCAGCCCGAGCGGTTGGCCGGGTCATCGGTGGCTTCGATGCCATCCTGACCTCAGCTCCGCCCTTTTCCACCCACTTGGTGGGTTTGTGGGCGGCGTATCGTCACTCCGTCGCCTGGGTGGCCGACTATCGGGACAACTGGACGACCAGCCCCTTTTACGACAGCCGGGGCCCATCCCGCTTGCTTGCGGTCGCTCTCGAGCGACGGATTCTTCGGCAGGCTGAGGTCATCACGGTGGTTAGTGATGCTGCCGCCCGCGAGATCGGCTTGGCCTTCGCCGTCGACCCGGACCGCCTGCACGTCGCGATGAACGGCTTCGACCCCGACGATCTGCCGGCTGACCGCCCACCGGCTCGAACGTTCGAGATCACGTACATGGGCTCGATGACCCATCGGCGCGGGCCAGGGCCATTCCTTGAGGCCGTCGAGCGCGCATCAATTGTTCGATCCGAGTTGCGCCGTGATGTCCGGATCCGGCTGATCGGGAGTGTCCCGGACTGGGCGATCGGCGCGGCGATTCGGACGGTCGGTGCCGAGCGTGTCACGGTCGATGGGATCCTCTCCCACCGGGATGCATTGGCGAAGGCAGCGGATGCGGCGGTTCTGCTCGGCATCAGCTCGACGGCCGAGGCCGGAGGCTCGGCGTTGACCAGCAAGCTCTTCGAGTACCTGGCGCTTCGACGGCCCGTGCTGATGCTGGCGCCGCCCGGACCGGCGATCGAAATCGTCACCGCTGCGAATGCCGGGGAGGTTGCGGACCCCGACGACCCGGAGGCCATCCGGGACGCGCTAGTTCGGCTCTACGATGGATGGGCGTCCGGAGCCGAGCAGCGTGTGCCCGACGAGGTGCTCCAACGGTTCACGCGCCGACGCACGGCAGCCGCTGTCGCCCGGGCCCTCGACCTCGCCGTGCAGCGACGAGCCGACAGACCGACGAAGATCGGGAGACGACCGGCGATGCAGAGTGGTTGATCGAAGGGTGACCGATGCCCCGCCCGTGCGAGATGGGTGATCGGCATTCGACTCTTATTAGCCCCCTTGCTGGCGCTCGTACTCGAAGCGGACGGTGCCATCATCGTCGATCTGCACTCGGCCGATCGGTCGACAGGGGCTCCCGACCGCGACGGTGAATGGCGGGATGTCACGGTTTACGATCGATCCGGCCCCGATGACCGAGTGGTCCCCGATAGTTACTCCCTTGAGCACGACACTCTGGGCCCCGATGTACGTGTAGCCTCCGATCCGAACCCCTGCCCGTTCGATGGGCGCCTGCCCGCCGCTCACTGCCCGTCTGACAGTATCGTGTGAGTAGATGTGGACCCCCGCGCTGACGACGCAATAGTCCCCGATGGTGAGCCCCCCGGACCCATCCAGCACGGTGAACGGCCCGACCCAAGCATGCGCTCCGACTGTGACGTCGCCATACACATACGACTCATGGTAGACGCTGCTCGAACTTCCGAACCCGAGACTCCGAGCTCGTTCCCACCTATCGAAGAGGAGTTCGCCGAGTGGCAGGTCGCGCTGCCACGCTGAATTCATCCCGGCCCTCAGCGTCTTGTACAATTTGGTGAGCCCGAGGTGGAGATCGTCCTCCGAGTCGACCGATTGCGCGGCGCCCGGTTGGTGGTCGCGGCTCATGTGACAGCCTCCACTAGCAGATGCTCGAGATCGGGACGGCCCTTCAGGCACAACGCTTCCGGCCCAGCTTGACTCACGATGGCGCGGAGGGCATGTCGCCGAAGTCCGTCGGGCATGCCCCAGCCGTGGAGATACCGGCAGGCAAGCGGGTCGACCATCCAGTCCGCCGGAACGTCCCGCTCGATGATGCGCAGATACCTTTGCGCGACCTGCGACGGATCCCACCTCGTTCGGACGTAGGCCTCGGCGCGCCGCCCCAGATCCTCGCGGTAGCCCGCGTCGGCGACGAGCCGATGGAGGCCGTCCTGGAGTTCATGCGGAAGGCAGAACATCGATGGCGGGATGTCATCGACTCGCAACTCGGAGCCGGCAGCAGCGGCGTAGTAGCCTGTGATGAGTGCCGGTTTGCCGAGGAACGCCGCCTCGGCCGAGAACATCGCCATCGGTGCGTCGCTGTAGGCCTCGTCGGCCACGAGATCGCACTCCCGCAGGGCGGCTAGGACGTCGGCGTGCGGGCGCCGAACCAACTCAACGTAGTCGATGGCGTAACCCAGGTCGCGCACCGCATTGACCGCCGCGCGGATCAGGTCCGTCCCCTTCGCGATGGGATCCGACGGCGAGTGCAGGATGCGGATGCCGGACCCAGTAAAGAACGGGCGGGACGCATCGCCGAGTTCCGTCGGCGGCAAGGTGGCGGGGATCCCAACGGCGATGAATTGCGCGAACGGACGCACATGGAATTGTGCCGATGCGCCGCTCGCCACGATCGTATCCGCGAACCGCTCCGCGGTCCGCACCCGGTTGTGGACGAGCCGGATCTCCTCGAGGTGTGACCGAAGATCACGTTCCGCCATGCTGCGCACCCATCGACCGTTCAGATACGGTGGTCGGTGGTCCGAGCCCAGAAAGACGACGATCACCCGCTTGCCCAATGCGCGAAGCAGTACCAGATCGAGGCGACGAAAGAACGTCTCGCCACCGGCGAAAATGAAGGCGTCGCAGGTCATGAGAGCACGCGACAGGAGTCCGAGCTTCAGGACGGCGCGCCCCATGCGGGCCAGCGATGCCGATACCCTCCAGAACGTCTGCGGGACGAGACGGCGCTCCGCATCGCGGCGCGCGCGAAGACGATCGACGACTCGCCCCGCTCGCCCGAGGACGTCCGGTCGCGTGTACCCGAACGGGTGGGCGGATCCATCGAAGTAGAGTGTCGGGATGCCGAGGTCTTCGAAGCCCTGCCGGAGGCCGCCAAGGTATCCGGCGACCTCAGTCAGTCCGATGAAGACTCGGTGCTGCATCGAGTTGAGCTTCGGGAGAAGCGGCGCGAACGGCGGACCTTGCGGGGTCCGGATGGGTGAACTTGAGGTAAAAGCTCTTCGGGAAGCGATCCAATTTGTAGAGCACCCAGAAGAGCGGGCGGAGGCGCTCGAAGGTCTCCTTGTAGGTCTCGAAGTCCCAGTAGTTGCGTCGCGGGAGGTTCATGACGGCCTCGAACTCATCCCCACTGAACCCCAGCCGCTTAAGCACGAGCTCGACGATCTCAGCGTCGACTTGGATCGGCGTCGTCAGGTCCGAGAGTGCGGCCTCGCGAGTCATCTGGCCTGACCGAACCAGGGCGGCATGGCCGAGTAGGCGGGCATCGATCCCATACCGGCGGGGCAGGAAATACGTGTGCCAAAAGGCAGTGAATCGATTCTCGAGATGGTGGCCGCCGTACCACTCCCAGCCGAGCTGCTCCGTGAGTAGTTTCTGCGCCGGGCGCTTCTGGTAGTCCATGTAGTACAGCGGCCGGACCCGACGGATGTTGCGGACAGTTGACCAGCGCAGCATCGATGTCAGCGACATGTTGGGGTAGGTCTTGAGCGGGCGCGTGCCGTATTGCCGATGGACGCTCTCAATGTACTTGCCGTCCATGTAAATCCAGCCGAGGGGCGCGACACCTTCGGTTCGGAACGAGTGGCCTTCGACGATGTACTTCACGCCGTGATCTTCGGCCGCCCGGTAGAGCGTCGCCGCGAGCCCGATGTCCGTTGGCGCTTCGACATCGCGGAGGCCGGCCAGTAGGAACGAGCGGTACAGGTCGTCATATTCCTTGTTGTTGACGACCAGAGTGCTGAGGTCCACCTTGAGGTGCTCGAGGACGTTGTAGATGTTTTGGGTCGCGATCGGCGAGTTCCACGTGTTGTCGAAGTGGACCGCGAGCGGGCGAAGCCCGAGTTCGACCATCTTGTAGAGCAGGTAGGACGAGTCGCAGCCCCCACTCACGCCGACGACGCAGTCGTATTTCTTGCCCTTGCCGGCGGCGCGGATGCGGTCGGCGATGGCGAGCAGGATTCGGTCGCCCGCGACGCCCGTCGGATACTGCCGGTCCATTTGGTCGTGGAGGTGGCAGTAGCTGCAGACCCCCTCCGCGTCAAACGAGATTCCGGGAACCGCCTCGTCGTAGACGCACCGACGACACATGCGGGGACCGCGCTGGACCAACAAAATGCTCCACGTAGCCGACGCAGGTGAATCCCGCGTACCTTGCGGGCGTCGATGTCGCCCATGGCATACTACCCCAGCGTGGGGACACGTCTTCCCGGCCTTTCGTCTGCTCTGGGCGACAAGTCCACCGGCGGTCATCATCCGGGGCACTTCCATTCAGATCCTGTACACGAGGCGCACGTGAACGGGCCGAACGCGAGCATCGACGCAGGGCGAGACGGGCGCCAGAGCTTGGCCGGCAAGAACGTGCTGGTGACGGGCGGGGCTGGCTTCATCGGCAGCCACCTGGTCGAGCGGATCGCGGCTGAACGCCCGTCGAGGCTCGTGGTCGTGGACAATCTCTTTCTGGGCAAAGAGGCGAATCTCGAAGCCGCCCGCGCGAGATTCTCGAGTCTGAAGGTATATCGTCAGGACGCCGCCGACTTCGATGCGATGGCGGCTATCGTCGCCTCCGAGAGTATCGATGTCGTGTTCAATCTGGCAATCGTGCCGCTACCGGCGTCGCTAGTGAACCCACGTTGGACCGTGGACGTCAACGTTGCGCTCGCCACGGTCCCAAGTGAGCTGCTGCGGTTGGGGTATTACCAGACTCTGATCCATTTCTCCTCTTCAGAGGCGTACGGGTCCGCAGGGTACGTGCCTATGGATGAAGAACACCCGTGCGTGCCGTCGACCCCTTACGCGGCGAGCAAGCTGGCCGGCGACTATGTCGTGCTGTCGTACCGGGAGACGTATGGTATCGACGCCGCCATCGTGCGTCCGTTCAACAATTACGGACCGCGGCAGAATGCCGGTGCCTACGCGGGGATCCTGCCGATTGTGATCGGCAACGCACTGCGGGGCGAGCCGGTCCGAGTCTTTGGCGACGGCGAGCAGACGCGGGATTTCGTCTTCGTTCGGGACACCGCCGACGCTGCAGTCCGAATCTACGAAACGGAGGCGAGCCGGGGCCGCATCGTGAACGTCGCGAGCGGCCGAGAAACCACAATCAACGCACTCATTCACGACCTGCTGTCGGCCCTCGAGGTGGATGTCCCCGTGCTGTACGAGGCTGAGCGGCCAGGTGACGTGCGTCGCCACTGCGGTGGGATCGAGCTTGCGCGACATCTGATCGGGTACGAGCCGCACACGTCGCTGGTCGACGGTCTCAAGGAGACTGTCGCGTGGTATCGATCGTCGCTCGTGGTGGAACCATCTTGAGATGAGCGAGCCGCGGCCGATCCGCCTGGCACTCCCGCTCATTGACGATGAGGAGTTGCGCGAGGTCGAAGGTGTTCTCAAGTCCGGATATTTGACCCAGGGCCCGAAGGTCGCGGAATTTGAGGAGCTGATCGCGGGATTGGTCGGGACCCGCCACGCTTTCGCAATGACCTCAGCGACGACGGCATTGCATCTATCGCTCGTGGCCCTCGGGATCGGCCCGGGTGACGAGGTCATCGTGCCGGATTTCACGTTTCCGGCCACGGCCAATGTTGTCATCCAGCAAGGTGCTCGTCCGGTGATGACCGACGTCGACTTGGCCACCTTCACGATGGATCCGAGTGACTTGGCCAGGCGGATCACGCCTCGGACTCGCGCCATCATGCCCGTTCATGCTTTCGGTCTGGCGGCCGACATGCAACCGATCATGGCGGTGGCCGACGAGCATGGGATCCCAGTCGTGGAGGACGCCGCCTGCGCAATCGGAGCTAGCTACCGGGGCCGTCAGGTGGGCGGATTCGGCGCGCTCGGTTGCTTCAGCTTCCATCCGCGCAAGGCCATCACCACCGGCGAGGGAGGCATGGTCACGACGGACGATGCCGTCCTCGCCGATCGGATCAAGCTCCTTCGGAGTCACGGCGCCACTCGCAAGGACGGACGGTTCACCTTCGAGGCAGCTGGCTTCAACTACCGCTTAAGTGACATCCTTGCTGCAGTCGGGGTGGCCCAGTTCCGCAAGTTGGAGCGGATAATCCAAACGAAGCGGGAGCTCGCCGATCAGTACCGCGACCTTCTTTCTGGGATTGAGGGTGTCGCAGCCCCTGTCGAGCCATCATGGGGCGGCCACGTCTATCAATCCTTCGTGACCATGCTGGATGATCGCATCGAGCGGGACGGAGTCATCGATCGGATGCGGGCAGATGGGATCGAGACTACGCTCGGGACGTACGCTCTGCACGCTCAACCGCACTTCCAGCGAGCGTTCGACATGCGGCCCGGGGAGCGGCCGAATTCCTACCGTGCGTTCCGGCAGTCGCTGACCCTACCGCTGTATCCGGGGCTGTCCGAAGATGACCTGGTTCGGATCACCGACGTCCTTCGGACCGCCGTTGCTCGTCCGATCCCAGCCGCCTAAGAGGGTGCCGGGTCATCACGAGAGCAAGCGCTCCAGTTCATCCCGCTCCGGATAGTTCACGAGGACGCCCCGTGCGCGGCCCTGATAGAGGAAGATGCTGCCCGCGCCAACTGCGGCGGCGCCCCCATTCCTGATCGGGCCGGCGAGATCGGTCCGGCTACCTGCCCCGCCGCACGCAATCACCGGGATGCGCACCGCGGCCGTGACAGGGCGGATCAACTCAAGGTCGTACCCGTCCATGGTCCCGTCCCGGTGGATCGCGTTGAGGAGGATCTCCCCCGCTCCAAGGTCCTCGGCTTGGCGGGCGTAGCCGACGGGGTCGACCTGGAGTGCCCGCGTGCCGCTCTCGACGCAGACCTCGTAACGACCGCCGGGTCCGCCGCGGGCGTCGATCGATACCACCACGGCTTGGCTGCCGTATGAGGATGCCGCCCGCGAGATGAGCGGTGGGTCATCTGCCCCGATGGTCCCGAGGACAACTTTTTCGACGCCGATGCTCAGCACGCGGTGCACGTCATCGAAGTTCCTGATCCCGCCGCCGTATGAAAGAGGAACCCAGCATTCGGATGCTAGCCGTTCGATAAGATCGAAGTTCGGCCCGCGTCGTTCCCGCGTCGCCCCGATGTCGAGCAGCGCGATTTCGTCGACTTCAAACCGATTGAACAGATTGATGATATTGACCGGATCACCCAGGTAGTCGGGATCCCGGAATTTCGTGGTCTTGACCATGCCTTCATCGTCCACGAGCAGGCACGGAATGACCCGGGGGATCGGCAGACGGTTAGATGCCAAGGAAGTTCTCGAAGATCTTGATCCCGAACCGGTGGCTCTTCTCGGGATGGAACTGAGCACCCATGACACTCCCGCGCGCGACCACCGACGGGAAGTCGTACCCGTACGTCGTGATACCGATAACGTCGGCGGGATCGTCACAAACAAGGTGGTACGAGTGCGCGAAGTAGAAACGAGGATCGCTTCCGAGGTTCGCGACGAGCGCGTTGGGCCGGACGACCTGAACGTAATTCCATCCCATCATCGGAACAGGCAATGGTCGCTCGAGCATTTGGTCGCTCCTGAAGCGAACGACCTCGCTCGGGATCCATCCGAAACCCGGCAAGACGCCTTCCTCGCTCGAACGTGCCAGGATCTCCATGCCCAGGCACAGCCCAAGGATTGGCACCCGGCGTCGTTTGACCTGGTGATCTAGGATCTCGATCAGTCCCAGCTCCCGCAGGTTCGCCATGGCGGCATCAAACGCGCCGACACCGGGCAGGATCAATTTCTTGGCATGCTCGATCCGACCGGGATCGCTCGTGATCTCGGCGGTCGCCCCGAGTCGTTTGAGCATGTTGGGGATGGCGCCTAGATTCCCCACTCCGTAATCAACGACCGTGATGTCCATCGGCTTCGCGCTCCATCTCTGTGCCGAGTGTAGTGTCGCGACGCTCAGCACCAGCGCGCGCGCAGAGACCCTAGCGTCGCGCGGATGTCTGCTGACCCGACGAGCCCGATCATGATGAACCATCCGACGCCGGCGATCAGTAACCCGATGCGAAGTCCGATGCCGGCCGAATCTGCGACCTGAGCGTCCCGACCGGCCAGGAACAGGAGTACTGCACCGAGCACGGCCAACCCGAGTCGCCGCCAGTCGTGGGGAACCGGGTACAGGCGTTGGCTCGCCACCATGTTCGCGCCGAAGACCGCGGCGCTGCTCAGGAGAGTAGCCGCCGCCGCGCCGGCGATGCCTAGCACCGGGATCAAGGCGAAGTTGAGGACGATGTTAACGACTGCGGCGCCGATATTGATCGCCGAGATCGCCGCCGTCCTCTTCAGGATCCCCAGGCCCGGCGCAAAAATGTACATGTTCGACAAGAGCAAGGCCGGCGCCAGAAGGGGGACAACAACGGCGCCAGGGACATATTCAGGCGTCGTCACGAAGGTCAAGATGTCTCGGGCGAAGAGTGCGAGGCCAAGGCATACAGTCAGAGCCAACGCCGTGAACGTGCGAAAGATACGGGCCAATTCGCGAGGCGTACTCGGTTCTCGGTGGTGAGCATAGATCAATGGCGTCATAGCGCTTACGAAGCCAACCATGAGGAGGCCTGTTAGCGAACTTAGCCGGTACCCGATCCCGAACAGGCCGACATCACCCAGGGTCATCAGTTCGTTGATGGCGAGCCGGTCGATGTATAGCCCGACTATGACCCCGACGCTGGACGGGATCAGCGGTAGCGAGAATCGGAGCATCGCGCCGAGCTTGGCTCGGTCGAAAGTGAGCCTGTAGACGTCCCGGGAGTAGCGGAGCGCGACCACAAGCCCGACTATTCCGCCAACCACCTGACCGTAGAAGATACCGATGACACCTTGTCCAAGGCCGAGAACGAACAACGCGGTCGTCCCCAATGACGTCAAGCTGAACACCAGGCTTGCAACCGCCGACCGCCGAGGGCGCAACGAGTATCGAAGCTGGCTCTGGACGAGGTAGAAGATGCCGGTCAACCATGTCGCGGCCATCGCGACGCGGAAGATCGTGGCTCGATCCTCCGTCCCGAGCAGCCAAGCGCTGAGGGGGTCCGCCAGTACCATGGTGAGCCCCAGGAACAACGTGTATGCCGTGACCGAGAACCAGAGCGAGGTTGAGGCATACCCGATCCGTTGGGTCCGGTCGTCCGTGTCCGGGAAATAGCGAGCCACCGCTTGGGCGATCTCGAGGGCCACGGTCACGACGATTAAGCTCGTCGTTACCGCCAGGAGATCGACGACGCCGTAATCTTCTGGGACGAGGACGCGCGTGTAGAACGGCACAAGGATCAGGGAGGTGCTTCGGACGAGGATGCTCGCCGCCCCGTAAACGGCGCTGTCTTTGAAAAACTGCTTCAGCACTCGCTACCCCTCTGAAATGAGGTCGATCAGAAAACTGTGGGAGACGGTCGATCGGTAGGTCCAATTGGACACCTGCCGCCGACCGACGAGCCTGCCCCCGTGGGATACCCCGCAGGCCGCGTTCAGAGTGACCTTGCCCACGACCGCCCTCGGGCCCACTTGAGGGCGCCCATAATCTCGCGACCTAGCAAACCCTGTGTTCGCGGACCCGGGCGTGGTCACGTTTGTCGACGCCAATGGCGACAGCTTCGACAATCGACGCTACGAGCTGGTGCCCATACGCTACGGGTACATTGCGCGATTCAAGAAGTGCCGACAGCGTTCTTGAACATCGACTACACAACCCGGGTCGCCTCGCCATCGCTGCCTCCAAGGCAGTTACGCTCTAGCGCCCCTCGCGTCCGATCATCGCCGGGATCGTCCGCGCCATGATCTTGAGATCGAGCCAGAACGTCCACGTGTCGATGTACTCGAGGTCCGTCTCGACCCAGCGGTCGAAGTCCTGCTCGTGGCGCGCCCGGATCTGCCACAGGCCGGTCATGCCGGGTTTCATCGAGAGCCGCCGGCGGTGCCAGACGTCGTAGCCGGCGACCTCCGACTCGAGGGGCGGCCGTGGGCCGACCAGGCTCATCTCGCCGCGCAGGACGTTGATGACCTGGGGCAGTTCGTCGAGCGAGGTCCGGCGGAGCCAGCGACCCACACGAGTGATTCGCGGATCGTTGGTGACCTTGAAGGCGTGGCCGCGGATCTCGTTGTGTTGCAGGAGTTCGCCGAGGCGCTCCTCCGCGCCCTCGTCCATCGTCCGGAACTTGATGACATCGAACAAACGGCCGTGGAGGCCCACCCGTCGCTGCCGGAACAGCACGGGACCCGGCGAATCTCGCCGGATCGCAAGGGCGATGACCGCGAACAGGAGCGTAGCGAGGATCAGGGCAGCCAACCCGCCGACGAGGTCGAGCGCGCGCTTGGCGATGAGGCCGACCGTCCGATCGGGTCCCGAGACCAGCGAGTAGATCGGGAGGCCGCCGAACTCCTCGACTCGGCCGGTCGTCAGGGTGTGCTCAAGGACGTACATCGGGATCCGGACGATCTTGCCCTCCTCCTCGCAGAGGCGGGCGATGTCGTCGATCCGCGACCAGTCCGAGACCGGGAGGCAGATGGCCACCTCGTCGACCACCTGGGTGTGCAGGATGTGCTCGATCTCATCGAGCCGGCCGATGATCGGCCGGGTGACGGTGTGTTCTTCATGCCCGGCGTCGAGGTGCCCGAGGATGCGGACGCCGAGCGTCTCGTGCGCCTCGACGAGGTCGGCGAAGGCCTGGGCTCGCCCGTTGGTTCCCAGCACGAGCAGGAATCTCGTGTTGTAGCCACGCTCACGAAGGCGTTGCAGGAGCCAGCGCAGCGAGAGCCGGGACGCCACGGCAGCCAACGCCAGGGAGGGAAACAGGATGAGCAGCACGCCGCGGCTGACGTCGGGTAGACGGAACACGAAGAGGAAACTGAGCGTCACCACTGCGAACAGCAGCGCCGCGCGGATGATGTCGACGAGCTCACTGCGAGCCGTCAGCCGAACTCGGGTCCGATAGAGGCCCTGCGACCACAGGGCCAGTGGCCACCCGGCCGCATAGATGGCCAGGGCGACGATCGGGTAGGGGATCACCTGGAGGAACGGATCGAATGCGTCTTCGGCGCCGAACCGGTAAATACCCGCGACGCCGAGCACGCCGATCGCCGCGATCGCGTCGACGATCGCCAGCAGCATTCGGAGCGCGGTCGCATGTCGCCTGATCACATTCGGTCCTCGTTCCCCGCCTTGGCGTTGCCCGGACGCCACACTTGGGCCGCGGCCATTCTACGCGCGCCCGTCGAGATGGCGTCTTTGCCCTGCCGGGAAGACGTTCGTGGGCCGCGGTTGTTCCGTGTCGGCATTGCGCCTCGGCACTGCGTCCGCCGGACACTACGTCGGCCGGGAGATGACCCTGTGCTAGACTCCCGGCCGCCGTGACGACCACCTCCCTGCGCACCCGCTTGCCCCAGCGTCCCCGATTGCCCCAACCCGTTGTGGCGGCCATCCTGTCCTTCCTCTGGCCGGGCCTGGGCCAGGCCTACCTGCGCCAGACGCGTTGGGCCGCGGCGCTCGGGCTGCCGGCTATCGTCCTCGCCCTGTACGTCGGCGCGCAGCTCTTCGGCGGCGTCGAGGTCTTCGCCGTCCAGCTCCTCGACCCTGCGTTCGCCGTCGCGGTCATGGTCTGGACCGTGATCGTCGGGGCGTTGCGCCTTGGTGCGATCGGCCACGTCTATCTCCTCGCGACGGCCGCGGAGCGTGCCTCGCGGAGCGTGCGTGGCGCCGTCATCGGGCTCCTCATCGCCGTGGTCGCGATGCATGGCGTGATCGGCTATTACGCGTTTGCCTTCTACGAGGCCGGCTCGGAGATCTTCGTCCCTGCCGATGAGCCCGGGGCAACCGACCCCCCGGTCGCCGTCGCCACTGCCACGCCCCAGCCGACGCCATCGCTCGAACCCGGGGTAACGGCTTCGCCTGAGCCAACCCCGAGGCCCCCGACCAACCGGATCACCTTCCTGCTGACCGGCGTCGACTCGGGATTTGACCGTAACCACGCCCTGACCGACACCCTGCTCGTCGTGAGCGTCGATACCGTCGACAAGACGGCGGTCATGCTGAGCCTTCCGCGCGACCTTTCGCGCCTGCCGATGTACTCCGGCGGCACCTACAACGACAAGATCAACTCGCTCCTGACGACCGCCCGGCTGAATCCCTCGAAGTATCCCGACGGTCCGATGGGCACGCTCACCCGCGAGATCGGCTTCCTGATCGGGATCCAGATCGACTACTACGCCCAGATCAACCTCGAGGGCTTCGAGAAGATGGTCAACCTCGTGGGCGGCATCGATGTGAACAACCCAAAGTGGATCAACGACCCTGCCTACGACTGGTTCGACGGGACGTACGGCTTCACGCTCTCGCCGGGGAAGCATCACCTCAACGGCCGGGTCGCCCTCGCCTATGTCCGCACGCGGCAGGGCGCCGGCGACAACGACTTCACCCGCGCTCGACGCCAGCAGCAGGTCATCGGGGCCCTTCGTGTCAAGATGACCAGCCCGGCGATGCTCCAGAAGCTGCCGGACATCCTCAAGGTCGCCGCAAAGACGATCAAGACGGACTTCCCGGCCGACCAGATCAACGAGATCGTCGCCCTCGGCAAGGAGATCCCGAACGATCAGATCAACCAGGGCATCGTGCTGGGGCCGCCGTACGCTTACCGTCCGGCGACATCCACCGGTACTTATTACCTCTTGCTCGACATGGCGAAGATTGCGAAGCTCTCCACCCAAGTATTCGGAACCGACAGTAACTACTACGGACAGGACACGAGCGCCGCACCCTGACGGCGGGGCGCTCGTGGGAGGATCGATGAACCCACGAACACCATTCGGCCGCCTGATCGTCGTCGCGGGGCTTGCCCTCGCGCTCGTCGGTTGCCAGGCGACGGCCGTGACGTCGCCGTTGCCGTTGCCCGTGGCCACGGCATCACCGACCACGGCGGCCACTCCCGCGGCTGCACCCACTCCCACGCCCACCCCCACGCCGACCCCGACCCCCGACCCGACCCCCGTGCCCGGTGTCGCGCTCATCGACGGCGTCCTGACGGACCCGGCACTGGCGACACGATTGCCCCTGGCGGTGATGATCGACGACAACGTCGTTGCCCGGCCACAATCGGGGTTCAACGCGGCCTCGATCGTGTACCAGGCCCCTGCCGACGGCGGCGAGGATCGCTACATGCTCGTGTTCCAGGAGCAGGACGCGCCGGATGTCGGACCGGTGCGGAGCGGGCGACCGTACTTCGTCTATTGGGCCGCGGAGTATCGCGCCGGCTTCGCCCACTACGGGGGCGACGAGAAGACTCGGCTAAAGGTGATCCCGCCCATCGCAGGCAAACTGATCTACGACATCGATGCGCTCGCCGGGAGCGGGTCGGCGTTCCACCGGGTGAGCACCCGGCAGAAGCCGCACAACGCCTATACGTCAACGGATGACCTCCGACGGGTCGCCGAGCGGCGGGGCGCGCCGAAGACCGTCGTCTCGGGCCTCGCATCGCGCCTCTTCGCCGACGACCTGCCCGCCGACCAGCGGCCCGCGAGTGGGTCGATCACTGTTCCGTACAACCGAGGCGCGTCCAGCTACGCGTATGACAAGGCCACCAACAGCTATCTCCGGTCGGTGGCCGGCGCGGCCCAGGTCGACCCGGTCGACAAGAAGCGGGTGACCGCTCGCAACGTGGTCGTGCTCTTCATGCGCCAGTCCATCGACCCCGAGTCAGAGCCCGGATACCGGCGGCCGGTCCTCGACCAGATCGGGTCGGGCAAGTCCATCGTGTTCCGCGACGGCAAGGCGTTCGAGGGCACGTGGAAGAAGGCGAGCACCGGCGACCTGACGCGGTTCTACGACTCGGCCGGCAAGGAGATCAGCCTGGTCCGCGGCCGGATCTTCGTCCAGGTGGTCGCCACCGGGACCAAGGTCACGTTTAAAGCCGGCTGATAGGGGCCACGGGTCGGTGTCCGGCCCTCAGAGCGGCGGCCCCGGCCCCCAAACGGCGGCCCCGGCCTCGCCCGCTGACCCCGCCTCGTACGCGCTCCCCGTCCCGCACGCTGACTCCGCGTCGCCCGCCCACCGCCGGACGCCAGGTGCGTGTGGCGCAACCAATCGGGCGATTCGGGGGCTGGCGGCCGCCGTTCACGCTCGGCCATCGGCCTGACACCGGCTGAATCAGGGGAACGGTTGCCTCGTGCGCACATCGTGACCACGGCCGGGAAGGGGCTCGGGCCCGGGTCGGGCTACGACCCCGGAAGCCACAGGATCCCGTCGCCGGGCCACGGACCGGTGGATCCGAATGATGTCGTCTTCAACTTCAATCGCCCAGTCTGGGCGCCGTGACGCTGTCATTTCCCGAAGCACGTCGAGAGTGGGATAGTCGCCGGCGCCGAAGCATCGGGCATCATCGACGAGAATCACGTGCTCATGCGGATGCGTGAAAATCGTCTCAAGTTCCTGCAGGATCGGGGTTTCGAGTGTTCCCCGGGCAGTCACCCCCGCTGAGTAGTGGCCGTCGAGCCAGAACAGGCATGGTTCCTCGATGCCTACCAAGATCCCCGGCAGGAGCTCACCACTGTCGCCCTCAAGTATCGTGACGTTGCGCGCTTTAGCGAAGCGGATCGTCGCATCACGGCACAAAGCTGACGCCAGTTCGATCGACAGAACGCGCCGATGATGGCGGCGCTGGGCCTCGACCATGTCGCCGAGGTATGTGCCGGTCTCGATGAAGGTCCGCAGATGGAACCGACGACCGTAGTTCCGGACGACGGTCTGCTTGAACGAGTCTGGCGGAGGCACCGGACTGCCAGCGCGACGCCAACTGGACATTTCTCGACGTTCTTGCTTGGGCCTGAAAATGTTCCACCTGACCCAGGCCCTGATCGTGATAGCAACGGCGTGGAGCGGCGGAACCCGCTTGATGACTTGAATCAATGTAGGGGCGACGCGGTCACTCACCCGACGCAGCCAAGGGGCATCCATTGGAACCCAACGTACTACACGCGACCCTTCCAGGTCATTGGCGCACGGGCGCGAGAGTCACTATCGAGGCCGGTTGGCAGGCGTGAAGGCGCGCGACCGGACATCAACGAAGGCCGAACCGCTCGATGGCCGTCTCGGCAAGCATTCGCCCGATCGCCAGCGACGACGTGGCCGCCGGAGACGGCGCATTCCTGACGTGCAGCACGCCGGCGCCGCCGTCGAGGACGAAGTCGTCGGCGAGCGACCCATCGCGATTGACCGCCTGGGCACGCACGCCGGACGGCCCGAACGTGACGTCCGACCCGCGAATCTCGGGGATGAACCGGCGCAGCGAGGCCACGAAGGCTCGCTTCGAAACATCGCGCCACATCTCCGCGAGCCCGGTCCGCGGGTAACGTCCCGCCAGGCGCAGGAACCCCGGGAAGGAGATCGCGTCGACGAGGTCCCCGACCGAGACGTCACGCCGTCGATAGCCCTCTCGGGCGAACGCCAGGACCGCATTCGGACCGGCCCAGACCTCGCCGTCGATCCGCCGGGTGAAGTGCACGCCCAGGAACGGAAACTGCGGATCGGGGACGGGGTAGAGAAGGCCACGGACGAGGTGGCGCGCCTCCGGGCGAAGCGTGTAATAGTCGCCGCGAAACGGCACGATCCGCGGCGCCGCAGGATCGGCTTCCCCTGTCAGGGCGGCCACCCGGTCGCTGTGCAGGCCGGCGCAGGTGATCACCGCTCGGGCGTCAATCGCGCCCACGGTCGTCTCGACCACGCGCCGCCCGCCTGATTCGCGGATCCCCTGGACCGTCGCGCCGGTGACGATGGTGCCTCCGCGGGCTCGGACCTCGTCGGCGTACGCGAGCGCGACCCGCCGGAAGTCGATGATGCCGGTGGTCGGGCTCCACAGGCCGCGCACGCCGGCTGCGTGCGGCTCGATCTCGCGAATCCGCTCGGGCCCGACCATCTCGACGCCTGGGACCTGGTTGGCCGTCGCCCGTTCGCGGAGTGCCTCGAGCCGGGGAATCTCGGACTCGTCGAGCCCCACGATCAGCTTGCCGCAATGCTCGAGGGGGATGTCATGGGCGACCGCAAAACGCTCCAGCTCAGCCTTGCCCTCTGCGCACAACCTGGCCTTCAGCGACCCTGGGACGTAGTAGATCCCCGCGTGAACGACGCCGCTGTTGTGCCCGGACTGGTGCCACGCGATCTCGGACTCCTTCTCGAGCACAGTCACCCGAAGATCCGGCAGGCGCTCCAACAACCGATACGCGGTGGCAAGGCCGACGATGCCGGCTCCGACGATGGCGATGTCGACGCTTCCCGCTGGCAAGGTCGTCGTTGTGCCCAAGGCGTTCAGTGTCCCTCCACAAATCCCGACGATATCCCACCGACGTGGGCGGGCGCACTTGCTAAAGCCGGTGCAACGGATGGGTGTGCTCAGGCTACGACCCCGGCAGCCACAGGATCCCGTCGCCGGGCCACGGCCCGGCGGCCGACTCAATCGCACGTCGCAGCGTCGGAGACGGAACGGGAAACGCCACCCGCACCGTTGCCGTCAGCTCGCGAGCCAGGGCCTGATGATGACGCGTCGGCGGCAGGACGAGCACGACATGGACGCTGACCGGGGGCCGAACCGCCGCCACAACGGCAGCCCGTTTCGCGTGCAGCTCGCGGGCCAGCTGTTCCATGCGACGGACCCGCGTCTCGACCTCGAGGAGAACGATGTCGTTCCCGGCAGCGAGGCTGACGTCGACCGACCGGCGGCCGGGCCCCGGGACCGGTGCTTCAATAACGGGTCGCCAGCGGCGATGGCGGATGGCGAGGAGCCGCTCGACGATCCGGGCGTGAGCGGCGTCGAAGATCATCGGCACCCGCTCCGGGTACAGGGCGATGCGGAAGTCCGCGCCAAGAACCGCACAGGCACGGGACCGGATCGTGTTGGATACGCCCGGGTCGCCGCGCTCCAGCCGCGCGATTGCTGAGCGGTCGACGCCGATCGCTCGGGCGATCGCCGCCTGGGTTACCCCGATCCGGAGCCGCTGCTCCCGGAAGTCGTCGCCAAACCGGGTCGCCATGCGACGCAACGTCCGGTCGCCCTCGTGGATTGCCTCACGCCGAACCGTCATGACACGCACCTCGCGTTCGGGGGACCTGGCGGGTGCGCACAGAACAACAGATCGGGCACATCGGCCCCCTATTGGGCCCTTACCGACGCCTTCGCCGCACGTCTGAGCCGGCAAGCCACGCGATTCGGGCGATTTGTTGCGCCCGGCGCACGCGGCTGCGGTGCGGGCCCAACGGTCCAGGGGATTCGGGCGATTTGTTGCGTTTGGCGCACGAGTGGTTGCGCTGGGCGCACGAAAGGCCGGATCGGTCTCCTGCGCCCTCAGCCCAGCCGGATCCCCACGGCCTCCAGCGCGCTCACGCCAATCAGGATGACGTCCAGCGTGATCACCAGGGCCACCGTGCCCCACGCCAGGATGTTCCGGATGCGGCCGTTGCGGTGGCGACCCATGAGCCGCTCGTCGTTTGCGAGCAGCACCATGATGATCAGGATGACCGGCAGGAGCAGCGCCTGGAGGTTCTGCGTCGCGATGATCAGCGGGATCAGGTCGAGCCCGGGCAGGAGCACGAACAGGGCGGCCGCGGCCAGCACAAACGTGTAGATCGTGTAAAACGGGCGGGCATCCTCCCAGCGCTTGCCGACGCCGGATTCCCAGCCGAACGCCTCGCAGATCACGAACGCCGTCGTCAGCGGCAGGATCGTCGCCGCGAGGCAGGACGCCCCGAACAGGCCGACCCCGAACAGCACCACCGCGAGCGGCCCGGCCACCGGCTCCAGCGCCCGCGCGGCGTCCTCCGCCGTCGCCACGGAGATCCCGGCCACGAACAACGTCGAAGCCACAGCGATGACGATGAACAGCGCCACGGTGTTGGTCCAGATCGCGCCGACCACGCTGTCGACCTGCTCCAGGCCCAGCTCCTCGACATCGATCTCCTTTTCCGCCACCGCGCTCTGGAGATAGAACTGCATGAACGGCGTGATCGTCGTCCCGACCAGGGCCACCGCCAGCAGCAGGATCGACGGTTCGAACGGCAGGTCCGGGGTGACGAGCGCCCGGCCCACGGCATCCCAGTCGGGGTCGGCCATGAGTGCCGACACGATATAGAGCAGGAAGACCAGCACGATCCCGATGAAGATGCGCTCGACCGTGCGGGCGCTCGAGAAGAGCACCAAGGCCCACAGCGCGGCGGCGACCAGTGGGACGGCGATCAGGCGCGACATCCCGAAGATCTCGACCGAGGCCGCGATCCCGGCAAAGTTGGCGACCGTCTGGGCGAGGTTGGCGACGAGCAGCACGGCCATGGCGAGCAGCGTCCAGCGGACGCCGAAGCGGTCGCGGATCAGGTCGGACAGGCCCTGCCCGGTCACGACGCCCATGCGCGCCGCCATCTCCTGGACGACGGCGAGGATGACCATCATCAGCGGGAACAGCCACAGCAGGCGCAGCCCCGTCTCTGCACCGAGGACGGAGTAGGTCGCGATCCCGCCGGCGTCGTTGCCGGCCATTCCGGCGATCAGGCCGGGACCCATGACGGCGAGAAAGGCAAGGAGCCCGCGCCGACCGCGGAACCGACCGCGCAGGCGCAGGAATTCGCGCGACTCGACACGGTCCCGGAAGCGGTCGAACAGGCCGATCCGGGGTGCCTGGAAGGGCGGGCGCCGGCGGGTGCCGGGGAGTCCCACTACGACCGACCCGCGAGCTTGGGCACCCGTCGACGCCAGCCGGCCGGCAGGATGGAGTCCATCGCGTCGTCGACGGTCACGATGCCGACGAGCACGCCGGAGTCGTCGACGACCGGCACGGCCAGCAGGTTGTAGTGGGCCACCAGCTCGGCCACTTCGTCGGGATCGGCGAGGATCCCGACCGCCACCGGCTCGGCGAACATCACGACCCCGATCGCCGTGTCGGGCTTTGCCACGATCAGGTCGCGCAGCGACAGGACGCCGACGAGGCGGCTGTCGTCGTCGACCACATAGACGTAATAGATGGTCTCGGCGTCGGGCTCCAGGTCCCGGAGACGGTCGATCGTCTGGGACGCGGTCAGGGTGGCCGGCACCGCGACGAACTCGGTCGTCATCATGCCGCCGGCCGATTCCTCCGGGTAGGCCAGCAGCTCCCGGACCTCCTCCGCCTCCTCGTGGTCCATCAGGGCAAGGATCTCGGTCCTGGTCGCGTCGGACAGGTCGGCGATCAGGTCGGCGGCGTCGTCGGGCGACATCTCCTCGAGGATGTCGGCGGCCCGCTCTGGTTCGAGGTCTTCCAGGACCTCGACCTGGGTCTCCGGTTCCATCTCCTCCATGGCATCCGCGGCCGCCTCGTCGTCGAGTGAGGCGAGAACGCCGGCGCGGTCCTTGGGCGCCAGCTGGTCGATGATCGCGGCCAGGTCCGAGGGATGCATCTCGGCGAGGCCCGCGTGGGGCACCCGCAGCTTGATCGAGGCGATCGAGGTCTCGACCGGATCGACGTCCTCCCAGTCGATGTAGCGCTCGGGGATGGGCAGGCGGAGGTTGCGCGCGATGAGGCGGTAGGCACCCTCGATGCCGATCCGGCGCAGGAGTCCGGCGGCCCCCACGTCGACCGCAACGAGGTTGAGCTGGCCCTCGATGTGGTCCAGGCGCAGGTCGTTGACCCGGACCACCTTGCGACCGTCGATGTCGACGATCTGCTTGTCCATGAGGTCGAGGTGCAGCAGGATCTCGTCGGGACGCTGGTGGAACTGGTCGATGTCGATGGTGGTCTGCCGAAGCCGGGCGCCGGTCTCGTCCATCGAGGCGACGGAGGACCACGGCAGGAAGATGCGGCGGCGGCCCGTCTTGACGACGAGACCGGTCACGGGTGGGTACTGATCGCCGACGGCAACGATGAGGTCGGCGACCCGACCGATCGGCTCACCCGCCGGATCGAGCACGGGGCGACCGATCGCCTGGCTCAGATAGAGCATGTTCCACCTCGCATCCGGTCCGCACCCGGAACGCGTCGGTGGCCCCCGCTAGCGCGGGTCGCGGGCCGTCGAGGCGAGACGGGCGGGACCGAGGTTGTCGCGGCGCGGGTTGGCGCCGCCGGTACTGGGTCCGACGTCCACGAGTTGTGAATTCTCCGAAGCGGGACTGGCGGTCCGCCGCTGCCTCGGCCCGCGGGGGCAGGCTCAACGCGGTGGGGGACCGGCGCGAAGTGTAGTCGTCCCGCATCGGCCGGGTCAACGCTCGGGCGGTATGGATGTGGAGGCACGGAGATGGCCTGCTGTGAAAGGATTGCAGGACAGATTGCAGGACGCCCCCTTGACAACGTTGCGCAATACCCCCCTGTGATTGTTGCCAAATAACCCCTTGGCTTCGGTTTTGCCCGGCCGGACGGCGTGCTCCAGATCCCAGTCGCCACACTCGTGGCGTGACCGAGACCGCATACCGCTCGGAACCCCGGACCGTCGACCCGGCCGGCCAGCTGCGGATGAACCACCCTACCCGTACCTTCGGTTGCGCCATAGGTACATCGGGGCCGCAGTCCAGAGAGGTCCGGATCGCGACGATGGCGCCGTGGGTGCTTCATCTGCGAGGCGTCGTGGCGCGTCCGTCACGATTGCAGGCGACTCTGGCCCGGGTGGGCCTCGTTCGGCGCGCCCGAAGATCGCCGCCACGGCCTCCGAGGCGGCAACCGCTCCCGAGGCGGCAACCGCTCCCGAGGCGGCACTCGCCCCCGAGGCGGCACTCGCCCCCGCCCCCGTCACACCCGATGCGCCACCCACCTCCGACGCGATGGACGCGGACCTGATCGAGCGCTACCACGCACTGCTTGACGTCTCCGGACGGCTGACCGGGACGCTCGACCGCGGCGAGATCCTGCGGATGATCGTCGAGGAGGCTGCGCGCGTCCTGCGCGCCGACATGGCCTCGATCCGGATCCTCGACGGCGATCGCCTCGAGCTGGCCGCGTGGAGCGGCCTGACCGACGACGAGGCAGCCCGCCTGCCGCGCTTCAGCGCCCGTGAGGGCTGGTACGACGAGGTGTTCCGGACGGGTCGACCGTGGGCCTGCACGGACGTGCTCAGTGACAGCTTCGCCGCCCGCTGGTACGCGAGCTACGACGGCGTGGTCGAGTTCGCCGGCGAGCTCGTCGTCCCGCTGATCCACGCCGACGGCGTGATCGGCGCATTGTCGGCAACGACCCGTTTGCCGCGCGCCTGGACAACGGCCGACGTGGAGCTGGCGACGGCGCTCGCGACGCATGCCACGATCGCCATCCACAACGCCGACCTCTTCGCCCAGACCGAACGGCGCGCCGCCCAACTGGCCGTCGTCCAGGCCGCCTCCGCCCGGATGAGCCGGGCGAACGGCGTCGAAGCGGTCGGCCGGGCGATCGTCGAGGAAACGCGCCGGATCTTCGATTACCACAACGCCCGCGTCTACAAGATCGAGCCGCCCGACGATGTCATCCCGATCGCCTTCGAAGGCTCCGTGGGCGCCTACGAACGGGTCGACCTGGAGCTGCTCCGGGTGAAACTCGGTGAGGGCTTCACCGGCTGGGTGGCTCAGCACGGCGAGCCCTTGCTCGTCGACGATGCCAACGTCGATCCACGCGGGACGACGATTCCGGGGACCGATGAGGTCGACGAATCGATGCTCGTCGTCCCGATGCGCTACGACGACAGGACCGTCGGCGTGATCACGCTCTCGAAGCTCGGACTGAGGCAGTTCTCGGCGGACGACCTGCGCCTCCTCTCGATCCTCGCGGACCAGGCGGCGACCGCGCTCGAATCCGCGCGGCTGCTCGACCGCAGCAACGCGCTGTCCGACGAGCTGCGTCGCCTGCTCGCGATGAGCGGCGCGCTCGCCCAGAGCCTCGACCCACGCCAGGTGGCCGACCTCATCGCGGCGCACCTCGCCGATGCGCTCGACGTCGACGAGTGCGCGATCAGCTACTGGGATCGTCCCACGATGACGCTGCACACGCTGGGCTACTCCCCGCCGACCAGCATCGAGCACCTGGACCCGACCTACGATGTTTCGCGCTACCCGCAGACGCGCCGTGCGCTGCAACGACGCGAGATCGTGTTGATCGATGCCGCCGATCCCGACGCGGATCCCAACGAGGTCGCCCTCCTCGAGAAGGAGGGCCTGCGGAGCCTGGCGATGGTGCCGCTCGTGGCCAAGGGCCAGGCCATCGGCCTCGTCGAGTTGTTCTCGATCGAGTCGACGTCGTGGTCCGCCGGCCGGCTCGCGCTGGCCCAGACGATGGCCAACGAGGGAGCGATGGCCCTCGAGAACGCCCGCCTCTACGAGGAGGCCCGCGCCCTCGCCGATCGCGACCCGCTGACCGGGTTCTACAACCACCGCTTCCTCCACGAACGTCTCGGGGAGGAGGTCATTCGGGCGCAGCGCGCCCGGCGCCCGGTGTCGGTGCTCATGATGGATCTCGACGACTTCAAGCTGATCAACGACACGTTCGGGCACGTGTTCGGCGACCGGGTGCTGCTGTGGACGGCGGAGCGCATCCGATCGACCCTCCGGGGATCGGACGTTGCCGCGCGCTACGCCGGCGACGAGTTCGCGATCATCCTCCCCGATACCGACGCCGCGGCCGCCCTCCAGGCGGCGGAGCGAATCCTCGGCGCGTTCGCCGGCCCGTACGCGGACGCCGACCGCAGCGTTCCGGTCGGCCTGTCGATCGGTGTGGCGACGCACCCCTTCGACGGACGGACCCCGACCGAGTTGATCGCCGCTGCCGACAAGGCCCTCTACCGGGTCAAGGCCCACGGCGGGCAGCAGGTCATGTCGGCCGCCGAGATGACGAGCGCGGAACCCCGACCGACCGACGGCTCATCCAGGGACGTGGACGCGGCCTAGTCGTGGACGCGGCCTGACGGTGGAGCCGGCCTGGCCGTGGACCGGGCCTGGCCGTGGATCCGGCCTGGTCGTGGACCGGGCCTATATCAGTCGTGGGCCCGGCCTGACGGTGGAGCCCGCTCCCGTCGTTGATGAGTCCGACCAATCAGGACGAGCGTCAGTGAGCGTGACGGGTCACCGATTCTGACGTTCCGGGTGCAGCGTGACGCGAGCTCAGGCCCAATCGGATTACCCTGGCTAATCATCGCGTCTGGGCGCCCGGTGCGCGGATGCCCGGTGCGCGGATGCCCGGTGCGCGGATGCCCGTGCGCACCCGGCAATCAACCCCGTGCGCACCCCGCAACAAGCCGCCGGATTCCGGGGCCTGCAGGCAGGCACTCCTGCGTGGGGCGCGGCTCAACCGGTCCGAATCGAGGCGTTTGTTGCGGTAGAAACAACGCCGGCCGGATAGGGCATGCACGCCGGCCGGATAAGGCGGGCACTCCTGCGTGGGGCGCGGCTCAACCGGTCCGAATCGAGGCGTTTGTTGCGGTAGAAACAACGCCGGCCGAATAGGGCGTGCACGCCGGCCGAATAGGGCGTGCACGCCGGCCGGAGGAGGCGGGCGGGCATGAGCGGACATGACGCCGACTACCCGGCCCAGCGGACGGTTCGGGTGACGCCGGGAAGGCCTTGCACCGCCCGGCTGCTGCCCCGACCCGGGCGCGCGGATGCCCGGCGCGGACGTTCGGTGTCTGGATGCCCGGCGCGGACGTTCGGTGTCTGGACGCCCGACGGGTAGTACCAAGGTACTGGTTCGCGGCCGTCGGAAGTACCCCCTCCAGGGCTGGACGGCCGCGACTCCGTGCGCGCATGCTTGCGACCGACGTGACTGACGGATCGCCGGATCACCTGCCGACCCCCGATGACCGGATCATTCGCCGAACGTGGCGAGTCCTGTCGGGCGCGTTCCTCCTCCTCGGCTCCCTGGCCATCGTTCGACTCCTGACGCCCGGCGGGTCCGTCGCCGACGCCCTCGGCGCCGGTCTGTTGCTGCTCGGGTTTGCGGCATCGCGTGCCAACAGGAACGCCGTGGTCGCCCGCGAGGCGGGGCGCCGCGTCGAGGCCGAGAGCTTTGCGCGGATCCTCCATGGGCTCGCCCGATCCGTGTCGCCCGACGCGGTCCTCGGGGCGATCGTCGCCGAGCTGGCCAACGCCACCGAGGCCGACCATGTCGTCGTGGTCCGGCGCCGGCTCGACCTGGTCGCGCTCGATGCGACGCTGGTGACCAGCAGGAGCGGCGTGGCCGACGCGACCGCGGTGCTACCGATCGTGGATCTCGAGGATGACGTGGCCGTGCCGGGCGACGCGATCGCGATCGCCATCGATGTCGCGGGGCCCCCGGCGCGGACGGCCCGGTCAACGCCCCGGCGCGGGCTCGTGGTCGACATCCTGACCGTCGCGGATACCGCCCGACGCTGGATCGACGACGTCGGGCGCGCGACGATCGGTCGGTTCGCGGCTCCCGTGCAGGGCCGCGCCGCCACGATCGCGACCGTTGGGTTCGGCCCGTCCGCGCGGATCTCGGGTCGAATCGCCGCGCGAGTCAGGACCGTGTTCGGACTCAACCACCTGCTCGCCGTACCGCTCCAGATTGAAGGATCGGTCATCGGCGCGATCATCGTCTCGCGTCGCGCCGCCCAGCCCTGGTCGGCGTCGAGTCGACGCCTACTTGCCGGCGCCGCCGTGGAAGCGGCCGCCGCGCTCGCCCGAACGACGGCCCAGCGCGATGCCGAGCAACGGGCCACGACCGATGTCCTCACCGGCCTGCCGAATCGGCGCTACTTCGACGAGTTCTGCGCCCTCATGGGCCGTCGCCGCCGATCGCAGGACACGGTCGGCATCCTGATGGTCGACATCGACCGATTCAAGATCCTCAACGATACGCACGGCCACGCGCTGGGCGACGAGGTCCTGCGCGCGGTGGCCGGGGCCATCGCCGGGGCGGTCCGCGACGACGACGTTCCGGCCCGCGTCGGCGGCGAGGAATTCGCGGTCCTGCTCCGCAATCCCAGCTCGGATGTCGCCACCGAGGTGGGCGAGCGCGTGCGTGCCGCCGTCGGCGCGCTCGATCTGAGCGAACTCGGTATTCCCGCCGTGAGTGTCTCGGTCGGCGTGGCGGTGTCGCGCTCCGACGAGCAGCCGATCGTCGACATCCTCGCGGAGGCCGACAGCGCGCTGTACGCGGCGAAACGAAGCGGTCGCGACCGAGTGGTGGCCGCCGCCTGACCGCCGGGCCGGTCGAGCCGTCCCTCGCGTCCGCCCCCTCCCGCGCCGGTGATTACTCCCGGTAATGAGATCGGCCGTCAGCGAGCGTGACGGGTCGGCGATTCTAACGTTCTGGGTGCACTGCCACGCTCGCTCAGCCCGGAACTGATTACCCGAGCGAATGTCAGGCGGCGCGGATCGGGTAGGCGGCTCAGGTGGGGCAGGCGGCGCGGGGGGGCGCACTCGGCACGTCTGGCCAGCGGCACCCTGGGGCGCAGGGATCCCCATCGCCTCGCGCTACCATCGGGGCGTGCCATCCGAGGATCAGGTCCCGCTGCTCTCGAACGGCGAGCTGGCCGCGGTCTTTCACGAGATCGGCGACCTCCTCGAGGTCAAGGGCGAGCTCGTGTTCAAGACCGTCGCCTACCACCGTGCCGCCGATGCGATCGGCCGGGCGCCGGTCGACGTCGCGCGCGCCTTTCGCGAGGGACGTCCGCCGGACATTCCCGGCGTCGGGCGCGCGATCGCCGACAAGATCGACGAGCTGGCACGGACCGGATCGCTGGCGTTCCAGAACCGCCTGCGCGCGGAGTTCCCCGCCACGTTGATCGACCTCCTCGGTGTGCCCGGGCTCGGACCGAAAACGGTCAGGCTGGTCTACGAGGAGCTGGGGATCGCGACCCTCGAGGAGCTGCGAACAGCCGCGGTCGCCGGACGCCTGCGCGGGCTGCGCGGCGTCTCGGCCCGAACCGAAGCCCTCATCGTCGAGGGGATCGACGGGCTCCGCTCCAGGCCGGACCGCATGCTCCTCGATCGAGCCGACGAGATCGTGGCCGCCCTCGTCGCGGTCCTCTCAGACACGCCCGGCGTGACCCGGATCGAGCCGGCCGGCTCGTTTCGGCGGCGGCGGGAGACCATCGGCGACCTCGACCTGCTGGCCGAGACCGACGACCCCGGCTCCCTCGTCGAGCGGTTCACCTCCTTTCCCGCGGTGGCCGCGGTCCTCCAGCACGGATCGCACAAGGCGGCCGTCCGCCTCCGCGACGGCCCGCAGGTCGACCTGATGATCATGCCCCCGGGCGAGGCCGGCACGTATCTCATCCACTTCACCGGCTCGAAGGAGCACAACGTGCGCCTCCGCGAGCGGGCGCGCGACCGGGGCTGGAGCCTGTCCGAGAAGGGATTCCTGCGGATCGGGGAGGACGGCGAGCCACTCACCGGCTCGGACGCGGACCTGCGCACCTTCGCCACCGAGGCGGAGGCCTATGCGTTCCTCGACCTGCCGTGGATTCCCGCCGAGCTGCGAGAGGACCGCGGCGAACTGGAGGCGGCGCTCGCCGGAGAGCTTCCGAGGCTGGTCGATCTCGGCGACCTTCGCGGGGACTGCCACTCGCACTCCGACTGGTCCGACGGGACGCAGCCCATCGAGGTCATGGCCGAGGCCGCCCGGGCCCGCGGCTACGCCTACCAGGTCCTGACCGACCACTCCCAGTCACTCGCGATCGCGCGCGGCCTCGACCCCCAGCGCGTCGCGCGCCAGCGCGGGATCGTCGCGCGCCTGAACGAGCGCTTCGCCGCGGAGGAGGCCGCCGGAACCGCCCCGCCCGGTACTCCATCCGAGGGCTTCCGCCTCCTGCACGGCTGCGAGCTCGAGGTCCGCGCCGACGGCCGGCTCGACTTCGACGACGCGCTGCTGGCGCGCTTCGACCTGGTGGTGGCGTCCGTCCACGTGGCCCGCCGCCAGTCGCGGGCCGAGCTGACGGCGCGGACCCTGGCCGCGATCCACAGCCCCCATGTCGACATCGTCGCCCATCCATCCGGTCGCAAGATCGGCGATCGGCCCGACCTCGACCTCGACTGGGACGTGATCTATGCCGCGGCTGCCGAGACCGGAACCGCCCTGGAGCTGAACGGATCGCCCCATCGCCTGGACCTGTCCGACGAGCGCGCTCGGCTCGCCGTGGCGGCGGGCTGCCTGGTGGCGATCGACTCCGACGCCCACCGGGTCGCCGAGCTGGACGACGTCCGCTGGGGTGTCGCGCAGGCCCGGAGAGCCTGGATCGGCCCGGCGTCGGTGATCAACACCCGGTCACGCGCCGACCTGCTGGCCTGGACCCGGCCGGCCGAAACGGCAAGCCGGCGTCGTCGCGTACCATCGCCGCGATGACCGATGGCATCGCCGCCGGGAACCCCGGCGCTACCGGACGGCCTCACGATGCTTCCCACCTGTCGGGCTCGATTCGCGAGCTCGTGCTGCTGGCCGTGACCATGGTGGGTGCCTCGCGATTCCTCGACGGCCCGCTCGTGTGGCTCGTCCTGGTCGTGCTGGGTGCCGCGATGGCGATCGGCACCCTGCAATTGATGGGCGAGACCCACCCGGCGGGCGAGTCACTGGGCGTGCCGATCGAGGCCCTCATCCTGCCGACCGTGGCCGCGGTCGCCGGGGTGGGAATCCTCCGGCTGGTGCCCATCGGGATCCTGCTGCTTCCGGCCCTGGTCGTGATGGGCCTGGCCGTCCGCCAGGCCGTGTCCACGGAGGTCCGGATCCTGCTCGCGCCGCACGGCGCAACCCCGACCGATCGGACGGCCGTCATCGTCCAGGCCCTTGTTCTTGGTTTCGCGTCATTCGTCGGGATGGCGGCGCTGGTCCAGGGCGGCCTGCCCCAGATCGGCGGTCTCGGGGCGTCCGGAGCGGTCTCGCCGGGCGCGGCCACCGGCGTGGGGACCGGGCTCGCCGAGGCCGATCTCGCGATCCTCGTCGTCGCGGACGCCGCGATCGCCGGCATGCTCGGGTATCGGGCGGCGGCCCTTCGGGTGGCCACCGTGCGCGACGTCCTGTGGTCGGCCGCAACCTATGCAGCGACGATCGGCATCGCCGCCGCGGCCCTGCGGGCGATGGAGATCCCGCGGTTGCTCGGCCCGGGACTGCTCACGCTCGTGTTCTACCTGTGGGACACCATCCACGGCGCGCCTGCGTCCCGGCGCCGCGACGCGCGTCGCATCTGGGAGGCGGCGCTCCTCGCGATCCTCGGCGTGATCGTCGTCGCGTGGACGCTGGCCCTGCGCGGCTGACCCGCCACGTTTGACGAACCCGCCGCGCGGTGCTAGAAAGCGTCCCTGCCCCGGCCAGCGCGCGGAGCCTCCGCGACCGGCATCGGCCGTCGATCCCGACGGGATCAGCAACACCACCACCGAGGCCTCGATTTCCCTCGGCCTCGCGAAAGGATCCTTCTGACGTGACCTTCCCCGAACTCGACGGCCAGGCGTCCAGCCCCATCCACCAGACCCGCCTCAAGCGCCAGTTTGCCGAGCAGGCGATCGCCCAGGCCACCGCGGCCGACTGGAAGGCGGCCTCCGAAACCAACGCGAAGCTGCTCGAGCTGGGCGCCGATGCCGAGGCTGAGAACCGGATGGCCAAGGCGCTCTGGGAGCTTGGAGAACTGGCGGCCGCCCGGGAGCATTACCAGACCGCCCTGGCGCTTGATCCGACCAATCGGATCGCCGAGCGAAACATCGATCGCCTGAAGGTCCTCCTCGTGACCGCCGGCGAGAAGACGGTCCCCGCGGCCGAGGGGAGCAAGGCTCCGGTCTCGATCTTTGTCGAGGAGACCGGCAAGACCGGCTTCGCGTCGCTCACCGATCTTGCCGACCCGCGCCAGCTCGCCCAGGTCAACCCCGGCGACGCCGTCGAGCTGGTGCCCGAGGGCACCCGGCTGATCGCCCATTGCAACGGCATGCGGGTCGGCGTCGTCGAGCCGCGTGTCGCGGCGCGCCTGCTGAAGCTCATCGCCGACGGCAACAAGTACGCGGCGGGCGTCACGTCGCTCGGCGACAAGGACGTCCGGATCATCATCCGCGAGGTCTTCCAGGACCCACGCAACTACGGCAAGGTGGGCTTCCCGACGGCGGCCAACCTGACCGACCTGCGGCCGTACACGAAGGGCACCCTGATCCGCGAGGAGATGGACCTCGAACTCGACCTCGAGGACGACGAGGAGGACGAGGAGATCTCGGACCTCGACCGCGTTCTGCCCGCCGACGTCACCAACGACGAGGCCTTCGAGGACGAGGCCGAGGACATCGACGAGTAGCCGGGCGCGTCGGACCCGGCACCGAACGTTCCGCGCCGTCTGCGACAATCAGCGCCATGGCCGGTCGTGGCGACTCCGCCCAGGCCGAGCCCGGCTTCACCTTGCCGGTGCTCGAACGGATCGTGCCGCCCCCACCCATGGACCTGGTGGCGGCGCTCATCGAGTCGCGCACCGCACCGGACGACATCGTCGTCGACCTGTTCGGGCGCGGCGGTTGGGTGGCTCGCGCGGCGATCGACCGGCGACGCCTTGCGCTGAGTCTGGAAACCGGCCCGCTCAGTCGACTCCTCGCGGAGGTGGTCCTGCGTCCGCCCGACCTCCGCCACCTCGATGCGTCGTTCGGCGCGCTCGGCGCGGCACCACACGGCGAATCGAGCCTGCGCGTCTGGATCGGCGACATGTACTCGACTCGCTGCGCGACGTGCGAGCGGATCCTCGTCGCCGACGAGATCGGCTGGTCACGGCCGCACCTGCCGGACGATCCAGCGAACGCAGATAGCACCGACGATGAGCCTCGGGAGGGTCGAACCGCAGCTGTCCCCGGGATCCCGACCGAAAAGCGGTATCGCTGCACCGTGTGCCGGGACCAGCGTGGGGGCGGCGAGCAGCGCCGCGCGCCGCTCGATCCGAGCGACGTCGAGCGCGCCCTCCAGGATGTCGGTGCCGCCGCCAGCCGACGGGTCCTGCGCGATCGCTTTCCCGCGCCGCCCGGCGCCGAGGAGCTCGTGGACGACATCCTCGCGATCCACAGCGACCGCCAGCTGGTCGGGCTGGCTGCGATCCTGGAGCGAATCGAGGGTGAACTGCGTGCGGCACCCATCGTCTCGGCGCTTCGCCTGGCGTTCGCCGGAGCGGTCCTGCCGGCCAGCCGGCTGAACATCCAGCCGGGCCGGCCGGCGCAGTTCCGCATCGTCGCCGGACGCGTTCGCGACCCGCTCCCCGAATCGTGGCGCGAACGCAACCCGTGGGTCGCATTCGAGGAGTCGTACCGGCTGGTTCGTGGCTTCGTCCAGCGGATCGAGGGCGCCGCGCTGGGCCCGATCCAGGCGCGCCTCGGCGAGGACCTGCGCAGCCTCGTCGAGACGACCGCCTCGGTCGTCGTCCAGATCGCCAGTCCATCGACGCTGCGCTCCCTCGCACGTGAGCAGGCGGTCCCCGGCCGCGGCGCGGGGCCGGACGAGGAGGCCGGACGGCCGCGTGTCCGCCTGGTCCTCGGCCAACCGCCGCCGCGACCCACCCCGGAACGCCTCGCGGCCACGTTCCACCTGACGGCCTGGGGTCTCGGCCGCGAGGCTGCCGCGATGATCCCCATGGATTCGCTCGTCGGATCGGCGATCCGGGTGCCGTGGTCGTGGCAGGCCGCCACGGTCCGCCGCGCCCTCGAGGCGCTCAAGCCGCACCTGGCCCGCGACGGCCGGGCGATCCTGCTCCTCGAGGAATCGGGCGCCGAGGCGCTCGTCGCGGCCACGTTGGCCGGCGTCGGGGCCGGTTTCCGCCTCGACGACGCGCGTCTGGCCGCGGCCGACGAGGAAGCCGGGAGTCGCGTCGTGCTGATTCCGCCCGGAGGCGTGGTCCCCCCGGGACCGCGAACTCGCGCCAACCGCGCGCTGCCCGCGGTTCCTGGAGGGTCGGGCGACCCTGACCTGGTCCCGGGTCGCGGTCTGTTCGCGCCCCCGGAACGGTTCGATGCACGGCCGTTCAGCGTCCCCGAGCTCCAGCGGGCCGTCACCGAGACGCTGGTGGAGATTCTCAAGGCTCGCGGCGAACCAGCGCCCACGGAGCGGCTGTTCGGCGAGATCCTCATCGGGCTGGATCGCGCCGGGCTGTTGCGGCGCTACGCCCTGTCGGCCTCGCCGATCGGCGATTCCGACGCCGCAGCGGATGTCGCTCGCCGCGATGCGCCGCCACACGCGGCGCCCCAATCGCCGCCACATGCCGCGCCGCCATCGCCGCCCCCCTCGGCGGCCACGTCCCCATCGCCGCCGTCGACGTCGGCGAGTCCGGCGGCGTCAGCGGACGAGTCGGCTTCACCTGCCGACGATGCCGACGCTCCGTTGCGCGGCCGACCGGCGGCGAGCCTGCGACCGGCGGCGAGCCTGCGACCGGCGGCCCGGCCCGACAACCCATCGGAGCTCGATCCGGTGGAGCGCCTTGTCGCCCTGATCAGGGAGGAGCTGTCGCGGCCGACCAACCGCCGGCTCGCGGAGATCGAGACCGGCCGCTGGTGGCTTGCCGATCGCGAGGACCAGGCCACGGCAGCGCCGCCGCTGGCGGATCGTCTCGAATGGGCGGTCTACAGCCTGCTGTCGACCGCCGGCCCGCTGCCCGAGTCGGCGTTCTTCGAGCGGATCTCGACCATGTTCCAGGGGCACGACCTGCCCGACGAGGCGCTCGTCCGGGCGTGCCTCGAGAGCTATCGGAGCCGGACCAGCACGCCGGAGGCGATTCGGACCGACGAAGACCTTCGGCTGCGCACGCGGGAGCACACGGAGCTGCTCGTGCACCTGGCCGATGGGGGCCACCGCCTGGGGATGGAGGTCTGGATCGCGCGCGCCGAGCAGTCGCGGCCCGTCGGGTCGCGCACCCTCGGTGATTGGCTCGATGAGCGCGAACAGCGAGCGTACCTGCCCGGGATCCAGCGGGCACCGGTGGCCGATCTCGAGGCAATCGACTGCATCTGGTACGTCCGCCACCGGGCGGCGTTCCTGTGGGAGGTCGAGTGGACCGCGATGCTCAACGACACCATCGTCCGCCGCCACGGACGAATCCCGCCGCTGGACGACCAGGTGCGGTTCGTCGTCGTCCCGCCGGAGCGTACGGCCCTGATCCAGGCCAAGCTCGAGCGGTCGCCGGTGCTGCGCGCCGCCATGACCGCGGGCAACTGGCACATCATCAAGTCCACGCATCTCCGCTCGTGGCTCCGTTCCGACACCCTCGAGCTGACCACCCTCGAGCCCTACCTTGGGCTCGATGCCATGGCCGATCGGGCGGGGGACCAGCTGCCACTGTTCGATGCGCCGGACGCGCTACGCTAGGGGTGCCCACCGCCCGGGCGGCCGCGAGGGGGCTGCCGCGACGGGCGTCCTCGCCGACCCGGCCCACGAGGAATCGTCGTGACTGACACTGCCGCCATGGACCCCGCCAGCGCGTCCGCTGCCGTCAACGGCCTGGCGGAACGGTACTGGGAGTCCGTCCTCGAACTGAGCCCGTTCACCGCCACCGTGTATGGCGACCAGCGCTATGCTGACCGCCTCGACGACCCAGGCCCCGAGGGACGGGCGGGCCAGCGGGCGCTTGCGGAAGAAACGGTCCGTGCCGTCGATGCATTCGATCGCGCCATGATCGGGATCGACGACGGAATCACCCTCGACATGCTGCGCGCCGTATCCGAACAGGTGATCGAGGCCGACGGCGCCCGCCTGTACGAACTCCAGGTCGTGGACCAGATGAACGGGCCCCAGACGTTCCTGCCGCAGCTCTGCCAGTTTCAGCCGGCCGGTACGCCGGAGGAACTCGAGCGGCTCGAGACGCGGCTTCGTGGCTACCCTGCGTTCATGGCCGCCAACGTCGAGATCGTCCGCGACGGTCTTGCCAGCGGCCTCACCGCCCCACGCATCGTGGCCGAGCGGACCATCGCCCAGCTCGAGCGGATGCTCGCCGTGCCGCTGGAATCGGCGATCGTCGCCGGTGCCGCCCAGGTCGCCAGCGACGCCGATCGAGAGCGGATCCGGGCGATCGTCCGGGACTTCGTGTACCCGGCCGACGCGGCGTTCCTCGAGGCGATCCGCGGCGACTACCTCGGCGCAACGCGCGCGGAGCCAGGATTGTGGTCGGCCCCGAACGGCGACGAGCTCTACCGGATGCTCATCCGCCACTGGACCACGCTCGATCTCGACCCGCTGGAGGTTCACCGTTCGGGGCTCGACGAACTCGAGACCATCGAGGATGAGCGTCGCGTCATCGCCCGCGGCGCCGGACACGGCGACGACACCACGGCCTACCGGCACTCGCTTGAAGCGGACCTCGCGAACCAGCCCCCGGACAAGGCCGCCCTCGTGGCGCGGGCGAGTGAGGACATCGAGCGTGGACTGGCCCTTGCGCCGCGTTACTTCGGTCGCCAGCCGGTCGTTGCCTGCGAGGTCCGCCCGGTGGAGGACTTCAAGGAGCAGGATTCACCGTTCGCCTACTACTTCCCGCCGTCGGCCGACGGGACGCGGCCCGGGATCTATTACGTCAACGGCTACGACCTGCCGACGCGGACGTACGCAAAACTCGCCACGACCACCTACCACGAAGCGGTACCCGGCCACCACTTCCAGATCGCTCTCGAGATGGAACATCCGGGCCTCAACACGTTCCGCCGCCTGGGCGCGCGATCCCTGGCCGGCGCGTATGTCGAGGGCTGGGGGCTGTACAGCGAGCGCCTGGCCGACGAGATGGGCCTGTTCCGATCCGAGTCCGAGCGGTTCGGAATGCTCGATGCGCAGGCGTGGCGGGCCGCCCGCCTCGTCGTCGACACGGGGATCCACGCGCTTCGCTGGTCGCGCCAGCGATCGATCGACTTCCTCGTCGGCGTGGGGCTTCCGCTGACCGACGCCACGATCGAGACCGACCGCTACATCGCCACGCCGGCGCAGGCCCTGACCTACAAGGTCGGCCAGCGCGAGATCGAGCGGCTGCGCGCCCAGATCGCGGCGCGCGACGGCGATCGATTCGACCTGCGGGCGTTCCACGACGCGGTTCTCGGGCACGGCAGCCTGGCCCTGACCACGCTGGCTCGCGAGCTGCCCGGCTGGGTCGCTCGGCCCACTTGATCCGCGCGTCCTGAGGCCCGGTCGCGGTGCCCAGGGGCACCACCGAACGCGCCTCCGACCGGGCCCCGGGCTTGCCGGATGCCCGGACCGCGGCGCACCATAGCGGTCCCTGCAACACCCCAGTCGGAGGAGTGCCCCATGCCCAGCCCACGCTTCCGGGGCGCCGTGCGCCTGACGGCGGTGGCCACCGCCCTGGTCCTCGCCGTCGGAACGGCCCCGGCTTCGGCGGCTCCCGGCGGGAATGGCAAGGCCGGCTTCAAGACGTCGGCCCCGGCCATGCTCATGCCCGGTGCGGACGCCCCGGCCGGAGTCGTCATCGACCCGATCATCACGACGGGCGATCGACTGAACAGTGGCTTTGTCTTCGATTCCATCCCCGATGGGATCGCGTTCACGCTCGACGGACAGGGTCGCGCCGACCTGTACGTCAACCATGAGACATCGCTCGTGCCATTCCCCGGCAACCTGACCGACTTCACCAACTCGCACGTGGACCGGCTGGTCATGAACCAGCACTCCGCCGGGATCCTGTCGGCCTCTGATGCCATCCCCAGCTCTGCGAACTACCAGCGTTTCTGCTCGAGCTTCCTGGCCGGAGCAGCCGAGGGGTTCGATCGGCAGATCCTCTTCACCAATGAGGAGGCGACGGACTTCGTGAATCGGACGGGCCTTGCCTGGCCTGCGGTCGCGCTGTCCGAGCCACCTGCCGAGCAGGCCGGCGTCGTCGTTGCCCTGGACATCAAGACCGGCGAGTACCGGTCCATCTACGGGATGGGCCGACACAACCATGAGAACAGCGTCGCCATTCCGGGCTATGAGGAGCTCGTGATCGTGTCGGGAGACGACACGTTCAGTGCCCCGGCCTCCCAGCTGTACAGCTATATCGCGGCCGATACCGACGCCGTTTGGAGCGACCAGGGCGACCTCTGGGCGTTCGTCGCCGACGATGCCGCGATCAACGACTACGGCGACATCGCCCTCGGCGACGACGTCCCGGGCCACTTCCTCATGGTCCCTCGCGACATCGCCGTGGGTCCGCAGACACCCCTGGAGAACTGGTCGAACGCCAACAATGTCTTCCAGTTCATCCGGGTCGAAGACCTGGCCTACGACAGGAACGACCCCCATGTCCTCTACTTCGCCGACACCGGTGAGCCGCGGGCCGTCCCGGACGCGGCGGGCGTCCGACTTCGCCGCGGCAGCGGGGGCACGAATGGCGCGTTCATGAACGGCCGGATCTTCCGGATGGAATTCAACGACGACGATCCGACGATTGTTGACAGCCTGTCGATCCTGATCGATGCCGACCTCGGTGGATATGCGAATTCCAACGTCATCCACCAGCCGGACAACATCGAGACGACCGCCAACAGCATCCTCATCCAGGAGGATCCGGGCGGGCACAACCAGTTCCCGACGTCGTCCGGCTACCCGTCATTCCCGAATTCGACGAATGCCCGGGTCTGGCGCTACGACCTGGCGACCGGCGAGCTTGAGCAGGTGCTCGAAGTCGACCAGTCGCTCGATGAGAATCCGGCCTACGACCTGGGTGGCTCCGTCGCCGGTGCCGGCGGCTGGGAGTCGAGCGGGATCATCGACGCCTCCTCGATCTGGGGCCCTGGTTGGTTCCTGATCGACATCCAGGCCGGCAGCCTCATCTCAGAGTCGCTGGCAGGCACCTTGGGCAGCAACGCCGCGGTGTTCGAGCGCGAGGGCGGGCAGCTGCTCAGGGTGCGCATTCCCGGCGCCTGATTCCGTCAACCGACCGAGTTCACTCCGATATCCTTCCGAGGCCCCGCCAACGGCGGGGCCTTCGGCGTGTACGCCCGCGTGTGGGGTCCACTGGCGGTCATTCCTCCCCAGGACGGGACGGACCTGGTGCGCAACGAGGGGACGCTGCGCATCACCGACACATGCGTGTATCTGGACCGGCTGGGCAGCATCGAGGTGCTGTTCTGGCCTGCCGACCGAACCGCGTGGAACAAGGAGTTGCGGGCGATTACCTTCACGAACTTCGATGGGACCGTCGTGACCGTGGATGACGGGGACCATGTCGTTCTCGGGGGTGGTGGCGACAGCTCAGCCGAGAGCGGCGTCAGTGGCGAGGAGTGGGCCAAACGGATGGAGTGGGTCGCGCGGCCCGCAGCGTCGTGCGCGCTCGATGCCCGGTTTGGCGTCGGAGGGGTCCAGAGAGGTAGCCCTTAGGCCAAGTTAGTCAACCCCGGCTGGATCAGATCAGACGCCTGCGTTTTTGCGGGAGAAACACAAACGCCTGATAGGCGAACCAGAGTGTAGCCGCGAGGGCCGCAAGGGAGCGCACAGGGCCCCCCTCGTTCGGATCGGAACTTGTTCGTGGTCGTGGGCAGTCCAGGTCTTGCGGCGCGAACTCCCCGCTGTCGCCGGCTACTTGATGCTGAAGTCGAAGGTCGCCTCGGTCACGCCGTCGGCTCCGACGAACGCCGATCCGGGCGCCAGTCGCAGGGTGTAGTTGCCGGCCGGCAGCTCATCGACCAGGAACCGGGCGGAGCGGTCCGTGGTCGAGACCCCGGCATCGGAACCCTTGAGCGAGCCGATCACGATGTCGTCCGGAGGGATCGCGATCCCATCGGGCAGGATCAGGGCAAGGTCCGTCGCGAAGATGCTCCAGCTACCGCTCTTGCGGCTCAGGACGTCGAAGTTGAGCGTCAGCGACAGCTTGCCCTTCTCGACCTGCCGGTGGCGGTCAGGCACGTCGTAGCGCAACGCGGCCGAGGTGAACGTCAGGTCGACGAGCTCCATCGACAGCGTGCCAGCGATCGGCAGCTCGCGCGGTTCGAGCCTGACCGCGTCGCCGCTGCTGTTGAGCGGGATCCGGGCCTGATTCTCGTTCGCATTGCCGACGAGCAGCTCGGCGCTTGCCAGGTCGAACTCCTGGTCGATCAGGAAGACGAGCGTGCCCTTGCTCTTGAGCCCACCGGGAACGTCGGGGACGCCATTCGCGAACTCATTGGCTGGGTAGCTGTTGTCGCTGGTCGTGATCGCGAGCGATGGGCCGAAGAACCCAGTGTCGGCGCCGAGATTCTCCAGCGTCGCCGACAGGGTAAGGACGCGGGTGACCTTCTTGGACAGCTGGTCCGTGGTCGACGCGATCTCCCCGTCGACGACGTCCACCCGGAATCCGCTGTGCCAGAAATGCTGACCGACCACGAAGGCCTGGTCCTCGAGCCCGCCGGTGGGAGTCTCGGATGGAGCCGGTTTCGTCGGAAGTGTCCCCGTCGTTGGGTCCGCCGGTGCCCCGGTTGGGCCTCCGCCAGCGCCTCCGCCGCACGCTGCAACCAGCAAGACCACCGCCGCGAACACGAGAGCGCCGGTGGATGGCCGGACGTCGATCCGTCGACGCGAACGATCACCAATCATGGACGTTGCCCTCTCCCCGATCCTGCACCTCGTTGAAGGGTACGCCGTGGGCGGCGGTCAGGACAACAGTCAACCGAGCCGGCGCGCCCACGGTTACCGGATCACGGGTCCTCAGCAGTGGCAGCGTTTCGGGGAGACGGCCTTGGCCAGACATCGATGCGTGAGACAATAGATCTGGTGACCTGAGTATCGGAGAGTTGGCATGGGCGGACGCGACCGTGGCGCCATCGAGCAGCGCGACCGAGAGCGAGTCGCTCACGCGCTTGAGCCCGATCGGGAAGCGTCGAGATGAGACGCCTACTCACGGTCGGGCTCGCGGCAGTCCTGACGGCGGCGTCCTGCAGCGGAAGTGAGCCCGTCGCCCCCGGCTCCGCGGGACCGACCGGCCTGACGGTGAAGGCTGAGGATCTGGTTATCGCCGACAACGTGACCCGCCTTTCGGCCTCCACCGTCAAAGATCACCTCGATGGCGTGGGTCCGGATGTCCTCGTGTTCGACGGGTCGGCTCCCGATGTCGCCGATCTCAGGGCTGGTGACATCCTGGTGCTCGACGAACTCGCCGTCCGAACGGTGACCAGGGTCGATCGCGATGGCGATCGGATCGTCATCGAAACGGAAGACGCGGCGATCAGCGACGTGATCACCGATGGCCGGCTCGGCTGGCGGTACGACCTCAGCTTCGACGCGCTCCCCGACGCGGCGTACGAGACGGCGATGGCCGAGGTCGGCCTCGCTCCGGCCGGCCTCGCCTCGATCGGAGACCTCAGCGCAGACCAGCTTGCCGGGCTCGCCGCCGTCACGCGCGACGAACTCAAGTTCGCGGGGTCGGTGAAGGGGTTCGAGCTCGAGCTGAAACTCGTGCCGAAGACGGACAAGCTCGAGTTCGAGATGTCCGCATCGCGGTCGAACATCAAGATCCAGGCCGGCGGCTTCATCAGCAACTTCGTCCAGGAGACCCGGATGGAGTTCGATGGGGGCGAAGGCACCTTGTTCGACTCGAGCGTCACCGGGCTTCGCGGTGAGGCAGAGGTGACCTGGCACGCGTTCGAGGTCGATGATCCGTCCCTTGACAGCGACATCGTCGCCTTCGGGCTGCCCCTCAACCTGCCGATCCCGTTCATGGCTGGCCCGATCCCGATGACCCTGAACATCAAGATGCACCTCAGGGTAGTCCCCGAACTGGTCGGCGGCTCCGCCTCGTCCGGTGGCTCCTGGAAGGTGACGTACGACAGCGACCACGGCTTCTCGACGAACGGCGGGGATCCCACGCCGAAATCGCAGGTCCGCGCCTTCGTCGCCGATCTTGGCTCCACGGCAACGGCCACGGCGGGCCTCGGCGTCGTGGGGTTCGGCTTCGGTGTCGAATGGCCTCGCCTCGAGCTCCAGCTGGGCCATCCGATTCTGCCCGATCTCTACTCGGGCGACGACGAGGATACGAAGTCCGGGCTCGAGAAGGCCGCGGCAATGCTTCGCCCGTACGCGTTTCTCACGCTGAACACCTACGCCAGCGGTCTGTGGACCCCCGGCACCACGCTGACGGGCGACATCCCGCCGTGCCAGCGATCATCGGTCGTGGTCAGCGCGATCGCCGGCTACAAGCTGTCGGTGCTCGGGATGGTGGAGTTCTCGGACAGCAAGCTCCTGTGGGAGAAGAAGGTCGATCGGTTCAAGGACGGCGTCCCCTGCACTCTCACGGGCGAGTAGGCCGGTCCACCTCTACGGGTCTCCGACCAGGATCATCGTGTTCGACCGGCACCGCCGGGTCGTCGCCTCGCGGTGGGGTGGGTGCCGCCCGGGGCAGCGCAGCCGTTCTCTAACCATGCCGCGCTGTTCTGGCGCCCAACCCTGTTTTATCTGCGTGGGAAGCGTACGCGCGAGCGAGAGGAGCCGCCCCT
>ERZ1292630.269-Hain-H41-02um-R3-269-length-55377-cov-150_pt1 | contig 55377 bp, 54 predicted proteins | sample MGYA00564408_ERZ1292630 | MGnify/ENA primary metagenome ERZ1292630 (study PRJEB36523, sample SAMEA6512641) | groundwater metagenome | collected 2019-01-08 | study: AquaDiva: Metagenomics assemblies of 32 groundwater samples
CCAACCGGATACGAAGACCGAGTCCGAGCCCCTGAATCTCTTGACCAGCCATCTGTAGCATTTGAGCCGGAAGAGGCAACGTCCCCCTCGCTTTCCATTCTTCCGCCGCCACCGCGACCTTGAGATCCTGCAGCCGCTCCACGACATGGGTGGAATAGATGGTCCGATCGGCCTGAATGATCGCATGAATGTATTCTGCCACCACTTCCGGTGGGATTCCCGCCGTCTCTCCGGCCTGCGCGACACCCACTGCGACACCGGCGAGTATGATGGCGCAGAGTCCGCCACGCATCCGTCCCGTTGTGCTCTCGGTCATGGTGCACCTCTTCATGAGCTCTCTGAGGCAGAACCGGCGTCAGACGAGCCCTTCGTCATCGGGATCATGGCCTCTCTCAGCATCCATCTCCGTTGCGTCTCCTGCCTTCCTCGTTGCCCAGAGGCCCTCACCAGTCCCGAAGTCCGGTTACCGGGATGATGGTTTCGCATGCACGATAAAGATCTCCCCTCGCATGGTGTCATCAAGCAACTTTCCATGGATATTGCACCAGAAATGAAACTGATCAAAGCCGGCCTCAGGGATGTCAAAGCGGAGCAGCACGCTGTCTCTCGGCTCAACCCGAACCCCGACGGCGGTGTGGGTATACACCAGGGTCGCCCGGCCTGAGAGCTGAAGATCTTCCGCCTTCAGGAGCAATGGCGAGACAAACTCATGCGCCACCTCGTCCTCATTGCGGAGCAGGATGACAAGGTCCATCCCGGCTGCCAGCGAGAAGGCTGGATTCGGGAGCGGGTTCCCTGGTTGTGTCCCTTTGATCACGTGAAAGACTTTGTCCTTCATCACAAGGACCACATCGGGGTCATAAGGCAACTCTTCGGCCGCACTTATTCCGCCACTCCCGAGCCCTAACGCGAGCGGGATAACCAAGGCTGTCAATGGCCATCGGAACAGCACGTTTTTACCCTTCCCTTTTGTTCACGAACGCACTCCGTAGTGACGATCCCGACTCGGGTGTGTCGTAGCCACTGCCTTGTACCGGCCCCTCCCTGTCAGAGACGAGGTTCGATCATAATCCAGACGGACCGACGAGGAAGTGGGAAGCGTGAAGGAGCCCAGGTCGCCCGAAACCTTTCGGGCGACCCCGCGTTTACCCGAAGGTCCGTCATCCACCGCCGATTTCGCCTCTGGTTTCTATGACCATCACTTCACCACGCATTTTCTCCCCGTGCTCTTTGCCGTGAACGTTGCAGTAGAAGATATCGTAGGTGCTGTCCGTGGCGCCGTAGGCATCCGCTGCCGGGATCGGAGCCGTGAACTCAAGGGTCACATCCTGTCCTGGATCCAGCCGGACACCGGAGGCTCTCCCGGTCTTGACCATCGTGGCATTGCCCGAGACGCGGAACGGCACGTCCCGGAACATCGTGGAGACGAACTCGTGGGCCACATTGTCCCTGTTGCGGAGCCGGATCGTGGCCGGCATCCCCGCCACCAGGTCAAAGCCTCCGCTCCTCCCTCCTTTCGCGATCTCGAAGGCTTTCCCGTCGATCCGGATCTCGACGTTGACTTCCTTCGAAGCCACCGACTCCGGAGGTTTCACTTTGGCCCAGAATTCCCGCACCTCTGAGACCGAAATCATGCCGGCGGCCGAGTAGGTGGGCGAGTGCATCTGCTCGAAACGCTCCTTCGTGACAAGCAGCACCATTTTGGGCTTGTTGGGCTGCGGCCATTCCTGTTTGAAGTGAATCATGGGCACAGGAAGCATGAAGTAGTCGTCCGCATGGACGACGAGGCCGTACGATGTCCCCAACTGGGTGTCGGTGAGCGTCCCTGCGAAGTGCCCCACCGGTTTGCCGTCCTTGGTCTCGACCGGATAGGCCGGTCCTGTCTTGAACGCCAGCACTCCGTGAGGAATATCACCTTCCCCGCCTTGAGGCAGACCCAGTTGCGCCGTGCGCGAGACCGGGGGCGGGGCATACCGTATGAGGCTGGCCCAGCCGATATCCGACACCTCAACCTTCACGGTATCGCCCACAATGAACGGACAGTCTCCGATCCGGAAGCCTTGGCCGGATTTCGACTTCATTTTCGCCTCCGACGAGCCGGACCTGGTCGGGCAGATCATGTGCGTCCCTTCGTTGACCCTCACTCGATTCACATCACCCGTGGCCTGCCGGATCCAGTACGCGTCACCGTCGATCTTGACGATGTACCCGGTGATCACGGATTCGGCGCCGCCGATCGTCACTTCCGCCTTCTCCTCAAAAGACCGCGGACTCGCTGTCGCAGCGAAGGCCAGCGCGGCAACGACTCCAGTTATGACGCTGACGTAGCCCATGGCTCATCCCTCCTTGCTGAAGATTGCCCTGCTCAATCTGTTTGCCCCATTCGTTCCACCGCCTTTGCACGTGTAGAGCCTACCTCAAAATCAACAAGCGAGGTTCCGAGCGAGCGCAGGTGCCGAAAGTTGAGCGGCCGCCACGCATACCAACACTTTCCCCATCGGGCCCTGTGCCAATCGTGCGAACCCCTTTTTGACCTCTTCGAACGGAACGATGCTGTCCACCTGTGGGCGGTGTCCGATGCTCTCAAGCCGAATCACAATCTCCCGCCAAGCAGCCCGCGCCGCTGGAACTGTATAGTCCCCAACCGAAACCCCGCCCATGCGAATGCGACGGAATAGCAAGGTCGCCGTATTGAACTCTGATACAGTACCCCCACTCCTGCCGACGATGCTGATCCGTCCGGCATGGCCGAGACCTGCAATGATGCGGGGTAATAGGTTGCCACCAACGCAGTCGACAGCCAAATCCACTTTTCTCGGACTGATCGCAGCCGATATGGATTTCACCAGGCTGCTATCCTCTGGATCAAATACGAAATCAGCTCCGAGTGCTGTCAGTTTGGCTCTCTTCTCCGCGTCGCGTGACAAGGCCACGACGATCAGATCCATCGATTTCCCGAGCAACACTGATGCGAGGCCGACTCCCCCTGATGCCCCCGTTACTAGGAGGACCGATCGTTTTGCTAGAGGTCCCGGTGGATCACTCCACTGTGTCAACGCCTGCCACGCGGTCAAGAAGACTAGGGGAGCGCCAGCCATTTCTTCAAGAGACCAACCGGTGGGGATTGGAACGAGACTTTCAGCGGGTACGACCACTTTCTCTGCCAGGGTTCCCGGCATTTCCACTCCGATCTCGCAGCGCAGAATCCCGATGGTGTCACCCACGCGGATATTCCCCCCACGCGATCCCACGAGTTCGACATCTCCCACACCATCGCGTCCAAGGATGTGTGGCAGGGTGGGTTTGGCCGGATAGAGTCCTTGCGCCAAAAATGCATCAGCCGGATTAAGCGCGGCATACCGCACTGTCACCAGCACATCTGCTGGCCCAGGATGAGGGTCGGGCACCTCGCCGAACCGTAACTTTTCAATCCCCTGGTAGGAGTCCATCAACCAGGCGCGCATAGGTTCTGCCTTGGTGAGAGGCTCTCTGAAGTCATTAGGCATTCACCGGTAAAATCGTCACACGACTTCATGCACATTCTCTTCTCCGACATTCAACCTACTCTCCCGGCGTGAGTAGTCTTGAAGATTGCGCCGGATGATCCCACGAGAGAGTGAGGGATACCCACCGCTGAGCGCTCTTCCTCCAATCGCCGCCACACCCCCGTCTTGATTGCGGATGAGCTCTCGGATGTTGTGTTCGACACGCAGTTGGGCTTCGAGAAAGATTTCTTCTGTAAGGTCCCAAACTTCCGAACGACCGGCGGTTCGCTCCTGTGCTTCGGCATAGAGCGCGGTCGCCGCGATGACCAACAGATCTTCGCCGACCATTTCGATCCGGTTTTGCCGGCCTTGATCATCTCGAAGGGCCTGTCGATGAAGTAGCATGGCGTAGAAAATTGTCCGGGCCATTCGACGACTCGTTCGTTCCACGAAGAGTAGTGTGGAGCGAACCTTCGAGTGTTGAAGCTCTGAGCGAGATGGCATGCGACTGCTTGCCCATTGGCTTCTGTACCAAGGAAGATAGAACTTCAGGAGTCGCCACAACTCGGTGAGTCGGCGAACCCCCGTCACCTCCTCGTCGAGGAGAGGCCTGGCCCGCTCGAGATGCATGTTGAGGCCTTCGCGCGCGACGAATGGTCTTAAGATATCGGTCGCACCTTCGCCTATACGGTACATTTCTGCGTCGCGAACCAACTGTTCGATGCCGAACGCAGGCTCTCCACGAAGCCACTTCGAGTGGGCTGTTTCATACCCCATCCCTCCAAAGATGATCTGGGCGTCTTTCAAGAACTGGATGGTTTTTTCAGAGCAGAAAAGCTTGGCAATGGCGGCCTCAATTCGGACATCGTAATTGTGCTGATCCGCCATTCGCCACGCCGTCAGGGCGAGAGCCTCCATGGCGAAAAGATTCGAAGCCATGCGGCCTAGCCTCATACGTTGCGTCTGTCTGGTGCCCAAGGGTTTCTGGAAGGTGAGTCGCTGGTTGGCCCGATCGAGCGTGGGTTGCCACGCTTGCTTGGCCATGCCCAAGCAAATGGCCGGGATGCTGACGGCCCGGCCCACGTTGAGGATGGTCAACGCGTACTTGAGTCCTCGCCCTACTTCACCGATGACATTTCCCGTTGGGATGTGGACGTCCGTGAACGTCATGTGTGCGTTCTCAAGGCCCCGGCACCCTTCAAATTGACAGCGCTGTCGAATACGAACACCAGATGTCTGCATATCGAGGATGAAGGCGGTGTGGATGTGGTCGTCTGCTCCCTTGCCGTTCGGAACTGGTATCCACATCGTCTGGCCATTGGCTTGGCTCCGTCGCGCGGGCACCCGCGCGATCAATGTGATGTAACGGGCAATGGGGCCATTGGTGCACCACAGTTTCTCACCGTTCACGACAAATGCCGTCCCAGCAGGATTTAAGATCGCCTCGGTCGCAATGTTTGCGGCATCAGACCCAGTCATCGGTTCTGTGAGTGCAAACGCCGAGATGGCTTCTCGTGCGACGATGGGCAGGTACTTGCGTTTTTGCTCCTCATTCCCGAACATTAAAATCGGCATGGCGATGCCGATCGATTGCGGCACGGCGACGGTGAGGGCCAGTGCGTTGCTCCAGCTCGCCATGAGCATGAGCGCACGACCGTAGTTCGTATACGAGAACCCAAGCCCTCCATACTGACGGGGGATTTTCATGCCGAATGCCCCGAGTGCGAAGAGTCCTTTCAGGACTGCGTCTGGTATCTTCGCCGTTCGTTCGATTTCATCTGGATCGACATGGGTTGTGAGAAAGGCCTCCAGGCGTGGGCGGAATTCCTCCCAGGCAGCCTGGTTTTCCGCCGCTTCTTCCGGCGCAAGCAGAAGGGAAAAATCGGGCTTCCCGGCAAACAGCCCTGCCATAAAACTCTGGCCGGTCAATCGCTCTCGGGCCTCTTCGATGCGCTCGAACCCTTTGAACAGGGTGGCCATGGGGCTCCTTTAGGCTGTTAGGGGGTACAGCCGTCGCGATTCTTGGAGTTCTGAAAATTGCGCCGTGAAGTGGCGAAGCATCGGTGCCTCATAGGTCAAGGCGAGGCCGCGAATCAGCTCGCGTCGTTGGTACAGTTCGATGATCGATTCTGCGACATATGTAATCTGCATATTGGTATAGACACGTCGAGGAACGGCTAGTCGGACCATCTCCAGCTCGGGGTGAATCGGTCGACCCGTGACAGGATCCTTTTTCCCGAACATAAGCGTACCAATTTCAACCCCACGGATGCCGTAATCCCGGTACAGCGCGACCGCCAATGCCTGTCCTGGAAATTCAAACTGCGGGATGTGGGGGAGGAACTCCTTCGCATTGAGGTAGATCGCGTGGCCGCCGGTGGGCTTGAGAATCGGGACTCCGGATTGGTCAAGGAGTTCGCCAAGATATCGAACCTGGCTGATTCGGAAACATAGGTATTCCTCGTCGAGCACCTCTTCAAGGCCCCTCGCCATGGCTTCGAGATCGCGTCCCGCGAGCCCTCCATAGGTTGGAAAGCCCTCGACGAGGATGAGCATATTCGTAATATCTTGCGCCCAACGGTCATCGTTGAGGCTCAAGAACCCACCGATGTTCACGAGACCGTCCTTCTTGGCCGACATAGTGCAGCCGTCGCCGTGACTGAACAGTTCCCGCGCAATCGTCAGCAGGGGTGCGCTTGCATAGCTTGGCTCCCGCTCCTTGATGAAAAAGCAGTTTTCCGCGAACCGGCAGGCGTCGAAGAACAACGGAATCCCATATCGGTTGAGCAGCAGTCGGGTTTGGCGAATATTCTCCATCGACACCGGTTGGCCTCCGCCGCTGTTGTTGGTGATGGTCATCATGACAAGCGGAATGTTGTTGTGGCCTACACGATGAATGGTGTCCTCGAGCCGATGGAGGTCCATATTCCCCTTGAAGGGCAACTCGCAGTGCGGGTCATAGGCTTCCTTGATCACGAGGTCAATCGCCTCAGCGCGTTGATGTTCGACATTGGCTCTCGTCGTGTCGAAATGAATGTTGTTGGGGACGCACATACCAGGCTTGACGACCGTTGAGAAGAGAAGATTCTCGGCCATCCGTCCCTGGTGCGTCGGGATGACATGCTTGTAGCCAAAGATCGACTGGACGGTTTCTTCCAGGTGGTAGTAGTTCCTACTACCCGCGTAAGACTCATCCCCTACCATCAGTCCTGCCCACTGTCGGTCGCTCATGGCTGACGTGCCGCTATCGGTGAGCAGATCAACGTAGACGCTCTCGGCGGGGATCTGAAAAAGGTTGTAGCCGGCCTCGCGTAACAACCGATCCCGCTCCTCACGCGTCGTTCGGCGTATAGGTTCCACGACTTTGATCTTGAACGGTTCGGATGGGAATTTCATGTGACAGATCTCGTAAAGCGCCTCAGCTCTGTCTTGAAAGCCTGAGGACTAGAATAGTCGAACACGTACCGAGTCATATCAAAAAGTGGCGCGGGGTCCAGATCGCGCAGAAGCTCCGGTTTCCAGGTGATCTGCAATTGATTGATCATGGTGATAGGTGTGGGCGTTCCAACAACGCCAAGTTGCACCTGACCATAGGATTGGGAAAAAATAAGAATTTCCTGATCAAACATCGCGGCGTTCAAGTCCCGGGCCGCGCCTTGGCGCTTGTAGTCCTTTTCAAAACGTTGAAATGCAGAGGCGCGCTCCAGTTCATCGCGAAACGCATAGAAGATCTTGATCCCAACTCGCTGTTGATCGTCCATGACCTGAATGGCATCAGTCACGACCGATTCCTGCCCCATTTGCTCCCGTGTCAGAACCAATACACGACGGATGATCACGCCACGTTTCACGGCCTCCTGGTTTGCCAAGAGATAATTCGGGTAGAGGGCCTCGCCTTTCTTCCAGATATTCCAGCGCTCCATCAATGCATCGATCGAATGCTCAGCTGTTTGAACTAGTCGGACCGCCTCGGCATTCGCCTCGGCTCCTTGATAGGTCAAGGTCTGCGTCTCCAATTCGCGCAGCTCTTTCCCGATGGCTTCCACCTTGCGGGGAATGTATTTCGGATTCTTAGGGACGTGGAGCATCACGTCGACCGCCGTCAGCGCTAGGGTCCAGTATTCCTTGGCCTGCCGAGGGGCCTTATCTTTCTGCGCGACCAGCAAGAGCTCCACTGGATTCTTGTCGAGTAATTTGGCGATCCTGATGCAGACCTCCGGCTTGGGGATCTTGAGCCCGCGTCGCATGAGGTTGGCTTCCGGCTGGGCAATCCCAAGTTTCTTTGCCAATGCGTAATCGCTGCTCAAGCCATACCGGCTCTTGACCGCTTCAAAGTATGCTGCAATGTCCGTCATGCTGGCCTCATCATTGTTGACCCTTCCCTATTCCTTTCGCTCAGAGCTTCGTGGACAATCCTGTCAACCGTTCTCCCGTGGACACAAGCTGGTCCTCCCGACCGTGCTCCGGGTGCCAAGCAAGAATCCCTTCTTCCAACCACTCTGCCTTACCGGCCAGAATATCCTGCGCCAGATGGAACACGCGCGAGTCGTCTTGCCACAACGGTTGCTTCAGAGAAAGCAAGGGCGTCGGATCGAACGCTTCTTCCACCTGTGAGCCGAAGTGCTCCAGAAGCTCAGCCCTCAACGACTGATCCTGGACGACCTGCTGTGATGCGTACCACGAGAGCGCTTCCACCGCAAAGAGTTGCATCCCGGCTTTGACTAAGCGTGCCATCAACAGCTGCTTGCGCGCGAGGCCTTGACGATGACGGGCCGCGGCCCAGAGTGATCGCTGTGCGAGGTCGCGAGCCTTCTTCGTGACAAACCGCTCCCATGGCGATTCAAGTCCGGCGGACGTCGGCCAACGAGCGAAACGGGGGAAGGGGTCAAGGGAACGGCCCGCAATCTTGGCGAAAAATGGCAATGCCCGTATCATCTCGCTGATCTGAAATTCCAGAAAGGCCTCCCCGTGGGATACGTACTCGGCCAACCCTTCACGCCCGATCCAGAGGGTCAAGATGCCGTTCGTCCCTTCCCAGATAACATTGATGAGCGCATCGCGGACCATGCGCTCAATCGGCGCCGGTTGGTCCCCATGGAGCCGGAGCGATTCGGCTGTTTCGAACCCGCGACCACCATAAATGCGAAAGAGATCGACTACCGAGTCGAGCAGCCATTCGGTGGCGAGAATTTTAGCGGCGGCTGACTCAAGCCGCACATCAACTTTGGTATCGACCCAGACGCCTGTGATCGTGACCAACGCTTCCAGCGCCAAGACGCGCGAGGCCATGCGCACAATCTTGGCCCCGATATCCGTGTGTTCGCCGATCGGGCGATCGTACTGCACGCGCTCTTGAGCTCGGCTCCGTGCTAGCCATAAACATTGCTTCAGACTTCCCAAACAGGCGGCGGGTAGGGTGAGCCGACCCACGGTCAGACTTTCCAATGCGCGTCGCAACCCCTCTCCCTCTTCTCCCAACCGGTCAGCTACCGGGACGAAGACGTTGTCAAACTGTACGGCGCCGTTGTAGATGCCTCGCACGCCCATATAATGGAGTCTGGTACAACGGCACCCAGGTGTACGGGTGTCGACGACAAAGGCCCCAAATTGCCGGTCTGACTTGGGGCGAGTGACGTCGTGAGGTTTGTTCACAATTTGAGCAATCACCACCAGGAGCGACGCCAAGAACTCGTTATCTTGGCGAGGCGCGTTCGTCGTATACAATTTGTCTCCGGTCAGTCGATAGCCAACCAGGCTACCGTGCTCGTGCACTGGGATGGCATAGGTTCGGAGATCCCAAATATCGCAGCCGGCTCCCTTTTCCGTCAGCGCGAAGCCCGAAATATCGCTTCGAGCAAGGCGCGGTAACAATCGCTGTTTCTGTTCGCTGTTCCCGACGAGCTTGACCGGTTCCGCCGCTCCAATGGAGTTATGCGCCGAAATCAGCACCGTCGTCGCGGCATCATGACTCCCCAGCAGCATCGCCACACGGTGGTAGTCTGACTGGGTGAATCCGAGTCCTCCGTAGGTGGTGGGAATTTTTAAACCGAACGCACCGATGTCTTTGAGAGCCGTCAACACATCTTCGCCGAGCTCTCCTTCTCGGTCGATGATCTCCGGGTCCACTCTCTCGATCAGCAGGAGGCGCAGATGGTCCAGGAAATCCTTGGCCGCTTCGGAGGCCGGTGGGATCGATTGTGATCGGAAGAGATCGCGGCGCACGATCCCTTCGAACAGGCCCGACAGAAAACCTGAATAGGGAGTCCGGTCCCGCGAGGCTTCGGCTACTGCGAGCGATCCCTTGAAGAGTGGTTTCTTTTCTCCCATCGTCATCCCGTTCCCCCTGCTACTTTCCTTGGGGCAAGGCAGCACTGGAATGTCCGACTCCCATGGAGACGTCTTTAGACGGTCGCTTTGGTCGAGCGGACGAAGATATCACCTGGTCGAGCTGAGACAAGCGTGCTGTGACTCGCTCCTCAAATTGGGCATGCCCAAACGTGATCCCATGGCGTGCAAACTGGGCTCGCAGATCATCGCAGCGATCACGCGCTAGTGTCACCACCGACTGATATCCGGCTCGCAGGAGGTGTACTCGGTCTTGATAGCTCAGAAAACTCCGTTCGACCAGGAGGGCGTCCTGGGGACCCGGCGTAATCATCAACAGTTCTTTATCGGGATAGTCCTTCCGGAACATGGCCAGCGCTTGCGACATACGGGCGTCGAGATTGATGCGGCTGGCGTGCTCGCCGATCGTTAAGAACCCCTTATCCCGCAGGCGACAAATACGTGGAGCGGCAGCCGATTCGCGCCATGCCGCACAGGGCAACGGCATGCGAACCATCGGATTGATCAGGACCATGAAATCCACCTGTTTCGCGACAGCCAGGTCGAAGAATATCAATCGCCCGATGCCTGCATCGATATAATCACGGCCATTGATGCGGACGGGACAGAAATAGATCGGGGCGGCGGAGGAGGCTGTGACGGCTTGGGCGATGGAAATGTCCCGCCAGCCTTCTTCGCCGAAGGTGACGCTTTCCCCGGATTCCAATTCAATGGCCGGGATATAGAGGTCTTTTCGAAGGTCGACAAACCGCAGCCACAGCCCCTTGGCCTTGAACGTTTTCTCCAGGTATTTGGCGAAGGGTTCCAATCGGTAAATGCCGCCGGGTAGCGCATCCTGAGCCTTGTCCAGCAGATCGATGAGCGTGATCTCCTGATAGTTGCGCACATACAGTTTCAACAACGGGACCAGTTGCTTGGTCGCCCGCCAGAACGTCTTGACACCTTCTCCGATGGCTGGGCTGAAAATATCGCGGTGTTCAAAGTAATACGGACGCGTTCCGGACAAATTCGTCTCAAAGATTTCTTCGGGCTTGACCCCTTGCGCGAGCAAGGCAGCGACCGCCGATCCAGCACTCACGCCGACATACAGGTCGAAATCGTTGCTGGTGAAGGACTCCCCGAGGAGATCGTCCAACGCTGTCATGGCGCCGACTTCGAAGAGGTATCCAGTGAATCCTCCTCCGGTGATGGCCAAGGCTAATTTGGTCGAACGCCGCGTCTCCATAACGTCTCCCGGTAGCCCCTGATGGACTACCGATTCCTAAACTGAGGCTGCCGTTTCTCCAAGAAGGCCGCCACGCCTTCTTTCCGATCATCGGTATCGCACAGAGCACCGAACAGACGGGCTTCCAGAGCCAGGCCGTCGGAAAGGTCTCGCTTGGTACCCTGTCGAATCGCTCGAAACGACGCACGGAGCGCTGGCTGACTTTTTCCTGTCATCTTTCTTGCCAGTCCTTGCGCGTGTCGCAACAGGTCGTCAGCGGACACGACATGAGACACCAAGCCCAGACTCATGGCTTCTCGAGCAGAGATAGGCTCGCCGGTCAGGATTAATTCCATAGCCTTGGATTGGCCGACCAAACGGCAAAGGCGCTGCGTACCGCCGAATCCCGGCATGATGCCGAGGTTGATTTCCGGCAAGCCGAGTCTGGCGTTTTCTGCTGCTATGCGGATGTGGCAGCACATGGCCAATTCCAACCCGCCTCCTAAACAGGCCCCGTTGATTGCCGCAATAACTGGTTTTCCAAGATCTTCAATGTTGTTTAAAATTGTCTGTCCGTGACGCGCTATCGCTTCGCCGTCGGCTGAAGAGGGGATGGAGGCCAGCACGTGGATATCCGCCCCCGCGACGAAACATCGACCGGCACCGGTGAGCACGACAATCTTCACGGCCTCATCCATGGCGAGTGAGTCGAATGTGCCGGCCAGCTCAGTCAGCATTTCAGGCGTGAGGGCATTGACAGGCGGGTGATTAAGGGTCACCAGTGCAACGCCTTCATCGATCTGACAACTATGCATGCCTGCCATCAGTGTTGTCATGACGTTTCTCCTTTCAGTAGTGTAAGCATCAGTATGTGAAAAACCCTCTCCCAGCACCTTGCCCTGTAAATCCGGCATCCACCATTCGGCGCAGCATTGGAGCCGGCCAGAAACGCGGTCCGAGCGTGTGAGCAAAATCTTCAAGCTCGTGCAGGACCTGACCGATGCCGAGCCGATCCGCGAAATGGAGAGGACCCTCTTTGTCTTTGGGATAGCCGATCCCCGTCATCATCGCGAGGTCGATATCACCGGCAGAGGCGACCCCCTCTTGCAACGCAGTGACGGCCTCGTTCGTCATCGCCAGGAGGAGTCGCGACTGACTCCATGGGCTCGCACCGTGACCCGTCCTCGCGCTAACCTCTTGGAGGAGACGTTCCAGACCCTGATCGTGGTCGCGCTCTTCTCCGCTGACATAGTCGTAGAAGCCATGTCCGGATTTGATGCCCAGGCGACCAGCCTTCACCATGGCTTCCAACAGAGGAGCCGGTGTCATGCGAGGCCCATAGCTGCGGTACAAGACGCCCGCGACCTCGAACGAGATATCGAGCCCCACCGTATCGAGAAGGGCGAGTGGACCGACCGGCATGCCGAATGACACCATCTCCTGATCGATTTCTTGGAGTGTGGCCGCTCCTTCCTGCAACGTGCGAACGGCTTCGTTCACATAGGCCATCAGCACCCGATTGACCAAGAAGCCAGCGCACTCCTTCACGACGATCGGCAGCTTCCCGATGCTTTCAGTAAAACTCACCGTGTCGTCGAGGGTTTGGGAGGCAGTTGCGAGCCCCGGCACCACCTCGACGAGCCGCATCACATAGGCGGGGTTGAAGAAATGAAGTCCGAGCACCTTGTCCGGTCTGGTTGTCGCGGCGCCAAGCGCGGAGATGGATAGTGCCGACGTGTTGCTGGCTAAGATCGTCCCTCGTGGGCAGAGTTGGTCCAATTCATGAAAGATCTGTGACTTGAGTTTTGCATCCTCCGACACCGCCTCGATCACCAGATCGACATCCTTGAGACCGACCAGACCGGCCGAGCTCGTTATGAGCAACATCTTCTCCTCCAGTTGCTCCGCGCTCATTTTGCCCTTGTCGACCCGCGCTTGATAGATCGCTCGTACGGAGTCGACACCCCGTTTCGCCAAGGTTTCATTCACATCGGCCAGCACGACCGGCAGTCCTGCGTAGCTCACCACTTCCGCGATCTGCGCTCCCATCGTCCCTGCGCCGACGACCCCGACTTTATAGATGTACATGTCCTGCCTCCGGCTCTTCGACCACCCGTATTACATCTAGGCTCGACAGGTGTGGGTCACACCTGCTCTAAGACCATTGCCGCTCCTTGTCCGCCGCCTACGCACATCGTCACGGCGCCCAACGCCGCGCCGCGCCGCCGCATTTCATGTAAGACTGTGATGACGAGCCGTGTGCCAGTCATTCCGACCGGATGGCCCAACGCGATGGCCCCGCCGTTGACGTTGATGAGTTCTCGTTTAAGTCCTAACAGCCGTTCGACGGCAAGGTACTGTGCCGCAAATGCTTCATTCACTTCGATCAGTTCGAGGTCCGCCACCCGGAGGCCAGCTCGTTTGAGTGCCGCCGGAATGGCCTCTACCGGCCCAATGCCCATGCGGGCCGGGTCCACTCCCACGAAGGCATAGCTTCTTACGCGGCCAAGCGGACGCAGGCCCAGATCCCGCGCTCGTTCGGCCGACATGACGATCGAAGCGGCAGCCCCGTCGTTGAGTGGGCAACTGTTCCCAGCCGTGACGGTTCCGTCCTCCTTAAAGAGCGGCGGATACAGGGCCAACTGGGGCTCGGTCAGGCCGATGTTTGGGCCTTCATCCTGTGTCACCACGAGCGGCGGAACTTCGCGTCCTGCCACCGACTTGGAGACGGTGACGGGCACGAGCTCCTCTTTCAGCCGGCCTTCTCTCACGGCCTTAAACGCGCGGTGATGACTGTCCACCGCAAATCCGTCCTGCTCCGCTCGACTGATTCCAAACTCCTCTGCCAACGTCTCCGCAGTTCGGCCCATGAGCTGCCCACAGACAGGGTCCGTCAATCCTTCCCAGATACTGTCGATGAATTCAGCGTGCCGCAGCCGCTTGCCCCAGCGCATATCCCGCGAGAGATAGGGTGCACGGCTCATGTTCTCGACGCCGCCCACGATTTGCACATCGGCATCCTGGCTTTGGAGGTTCTGGTAAGCATTCACGAACGGTTGGAGGCCTGATGAGCAATTGCGTTGAACTGTATAGGCTGGAGTTTGGATAGGGAGGCCAGATTGGAGGGCAATGACGCGGGCGATGTTATAGGCATCGCTTGGCTGCCCTACACAGCCAAAGATCACTTCATCGATCACGGTCGGATCGATGCCGGTTTTCGCAATGACCTCGCGTACCACCAGTTCCCCAAGTTTCTGCGCCGGCACGTCCTTCAAGGCTCCGCCGTAGTTTCCGATCGGAGTCCGGATGCCGGCCACGATTACGAGATCTTTCATGGAAGCCTCTTTCACACCGTCTGATGGTGAGCCGCTTCGGCTTTCTTCGTACGGACGGCCTCGTCGCGCATCGTCCGCCGTAGAATCTTGCCGATGATTGTGCGTGGCAACTCCTGCCGGAATTCAACGGCTGCCGGAATTTTGTACAGTGCCAGCCATTTGGCACAGTGGCGGATTAATTCCTCTTCTGTGACGAACAATCCGGGTTTCGTCACGATGTACGCCTTCACGAGTTCTCCGTAGAGATGATCTGCGACTCCAACGACGGCTGCCTCAGAGACCGCCTTGTGTTGGAGCAACACCTCTTCAACCTCTCGCGGGTAGACGGTTTCCCCTCGGGATTTGATGATGTCTTTCTTGCGGTCGACGAAGAAGAAGTAGCCCTCGTCGTTCCTGCGTACGAGGTCGCCGGTGAACAGCCAACCGTCGCGTAAGACCGCCTGTGTGTCCTCTTCCTTGTTCCAGTATCCGCGCATGACCTGTGGGCCTTTCACGATCAATTCGCCTGCTTCACCGTTGGGAACGTCATGAAGCCCTGTGTCTGCGTCGACCACACGCGCGTCAGTATCTGGGAATGGGAGGCCCATCGTTCCTGATGGGTGTGTGCCCTCTAGAGGATTGCAATGCGTGGTCGGTCCTGCCTCACTCAGCCCATAGCCTTCCGCGATTCTCACACCGGTCGTCCGCTCAAACTCCTTTTGCACGTCCGCTGGCAGCGGGCTTGCACCACTTAGGCAGACTCGCAGAGAATGGAGATTGTAGCGCTCGACATGCGGGAACTCGGTGATCTTCGCGAACATCATCGGCACTCCCGAGAAAACGGTAGCGCGATATTTATGGATCGTTTTCACCACCTCGTCGGGATGAAAACGCGGAAGGAGGATGATCGGACAACCAGTCGCGATGGCCAAATTTTGGCAGGTGCTTTGGCCGTAACAGTGGAAGAAGGGGATCGCTCCCAGGAAGAGCTCTCGGCCATCTTGAAAATGAGGATCCCAGGCACGCCCTTGAAGTGTGTTCACGACCACGTTTCGGTGGGTCAACATCACGCCTTTCGGTATGCCGGTGGTCCCACCCGTGTATTGGAGCTGGGCGACGTCATCCGGCTGGACTCTCGGCAAACCGAAATCCTGACCCCCATTCGCTTCGGGAGTCTCGTTGATCAGCTCGAGGAGGTTGTAGATCGATGGTCCGGTGGGAGCAGAAATCCATCGCTTAGCCAGCCGAGCTTTGAGGGGATAGAGGAATTTCTTTAACGGAGGGAGGAAATCTCGAATACTGGTGATGATGATGCGCTTAGGAAGAGACGTTGCGGTCTGGACCGCCTGGATGCGGGGGTAGAACAGGTCAAGGGCTACGATGGTGTCGGTGCCGGAATCTATCACTTGGATCTGGAGCTCCCGTTCAACGTAGAGAGGATTGGTGGGAACGACAATGGCTCCGGCCTTCAGAGCGCCGTAGTACGCGATGACTGCCTGTGGGATGTTGGGGAGCATCAATGCGACTCGATCGCCTTGCCGCACACCGAGCCGACGCAGGGCGGCTGCCAGACGCGTCGTCAAATCATCGAGGTCGCGATAGGAGATGCAGGCGCCATAGAAGAGGAGCGCGGACGAGTCCGGCGCTCGTGCGGCTGAGTGAAGTAGAAGGTCCGGCACGGTCCATTCAGGGTAATTGACACTCGCGGGAACTCCGGCAGCATACCGGCTGATCCAAGGCCGTTTCATATGCTCCTCCGTGCATCCCGACTCGAATCGATGTTCAGACGCCTGCCATTCGTATTGTTAGGCGACCATCGTTCGCGCTTCGTTCTGTGCCGCCTGTCCGACAGTGGCTGGTCGTCGATGTTCGAGTCCCATCCAAAATCCCTCCAGGTAGTCTAGTACCGCCGTCATGCCTTGCTGAAAATCTTGCGCTTGCCGTGCCGCGAGCCTCTCAAGGTCAGGGCTACTGTTCATGGCCTGCACGGCTTGTTTCATGGCCTCCTCATGGTCTTTCTCCAGTTCCCGGTGAAACGTGAAATACGTCAGGTCCATGTGCGGGTGTCGTGTGGTTTTGAGATGCATCAGCCCGGGGATGAGATGATCCCACATCGTGATGGCCATGTTCTCAAGGCCGAATGAGGCCCCCAATGCCTTGGCATGATTATCGTCTCCGTAGAGCCGTTCCATCCCTTCAATGTAAGCGCGGGTTGATGGAAGCATCGGGTGAGTCATGGCGTCGTGAACATCGATGCCGAGGGATCGCAAAAAATCCCGGTACAACAGCTCGTGTCGCTGCCGGGTCTCTCCGTCACCCAACTCAGAGTACAGCACCTTTGTGAGCTCATCGGCGACCTGCTCGTCCTCCGTGTTCACGAGCTGGGACATCAGAATCCTTGGGAAAAATCGAGCGAAGTTATAGAACTCGATCGCAAATTCCGAGAGCTCTGTCTCGGCGAGATCTCCCGATCGAAAACGATCCAGGTAAGGATTGTTAATCGCTCCATGCCTCAAGACGAGTTCTCTCATTTCTTGGTGGAACGTCATGGCTGCCTCCATGAGTTTCTGATTGATGATAACGTTTTTATATTACAATTGCAATGGACATGGAATCAGAATTATGCGCCATTATATAGGGCGTATGGTTTTGCTCGCGCACATTATCTCTAGATAGAGCCTTGAAATGGCCATAACATAATAGTAATATCTAATCATGAAATATAGTATTTACATGATACAGGGCTTCTGCATGGCAAGGTGGAACGAGCTGGAGGCACCATGAAACAGGCCACCGGTTTTGATCACGTCACTCTCTGTGTTGACAATCTGGAGGCGGCGGAATTTCTGTTTGCCAAAATACTAGGCTTTGAAGTGATCTGGTCGGCGAGGGGCGTGGGGAGCGATATGTCGTCAATGGACACCGTCGTCGTGCAGCGTGGGACTGCCAAGGTTGCTCTCATGCAAGGTCGAGACAAGACGGGCAAATCCCAAATCAACCAATTTATAGAAAAGTACGGACAGGGTGTGCAGCATGTTGCCCTCGAAGTCGACAATATCGAGGACGCCTGTCGAGAATGGGAAGCACATGGGGTGAAGTTTAGCGGACCGGTGAAAGAGGGGAGGGACGGGTTTGGGCCACTCAAGCAACGCTTCACCTATCCCCTCTTCCCGCACAGTGGACTGTTCATTGAGCTGACTCAACGGCAGCATGGGGACGAAGCGGCGAGAACGTTTGTCCGAAGCACGGTGGAGTCCTTGTACAAGGATATCGAACGAGACCAAAATGCCGGGGTTGAGAAGACAATCATTGATTACGATTCATCCTCCGGGCCGAAACACAAGCAAAAGAAGTCACTGAAGAAGGCGTCTTGAGCAGTCCATGAACTCTGGTTAGGGACGGACCATGTATCTCACGAGAAGGGGAACAGTTCCCAATCAAGCGCATGTTGGGATTCCCAATGGGCTGTATGAAGAGGAACATGGGCGAAACGGCTTTGCTGGGTCGGTGTCCCATCTCTACCGAACGCATCCACCAACCGCGTGGATCGATATTGAGGGGAAGCTGAGACCACGGGCGTTCGCCTGCACACAGATTTCTGAAACCCTATTGTCCATCACCACGCAATCAGTGCGTATGCTGCAAAGCCAGGATGCAAGTCTCTACATTTCTTGGCAACGGGAGACGATGCCTCATTTTGTGCGCAACGCAGACGGAGACGAAGTCCATTTTGTGCATCAAGGGAGAGGGAGATTTGAGACCGATTATGGTGTTCTGTCCTATGAGCCAGGCGATTATGTGGTAATCCCCAAAGGGACGACCTATCGAATTCATGTCGATACCGGACCATCTTTTTCGCTGATTGTCGAGACACCCGTTCCGATGACGGTGCCGGATCGAGGCGCTCTCGGGCAACATGCGCTCTTCGATAAAGGTGTGCTGCTCGCCCCTGAACTAGAACCGGTGGAACCCGTAGGACCGGCCGGACGAACATGGGACGTGCATATTAAACATCAAGGCGAGTGGACGAGAGTTATCTACCCATTCTATCCCATGGATGTGGTTGGATGGAAAGGCGACCTTTGGGTGGCGAAGCTGAATGTGCGGGATTTTCGGCCAGTTGTCAGCCCCCGGTATCATCTGCCGCCGAGTGTCCATCAAACGTTTCAAGCCGGCGGGTGCCTGATCTCCACATTTGTTCCGAGGCCTTTAGAAAGCGACCCCGAGGCCTTACGGATCCCCTTTTACCATCGAAATACCGACTACGATGAAGTGCTTTTCTATCACGACGGAGAGTTTTTCAGCCGCTCAGGTATTCGACCGGGGATGCTCACGTTACATCCGCAGGGGATTCACCATGGACCACAACCACAGGCAGTCCACGCCAGCAAAACGAAGACGAGCACCAGCGAAGTGGCGGTGATGGTCGAGTCCAAGGCTCCCTTCACGGTCCAACCGGAGATGGACACGGTGGAAATCAAGGACTACGCACTGAGTTGGAGTCGTCCATGAAACTTGTCAGTTTTCGAGTCAGAACTCCTCTCGGTACGTTCACCAGGGTCGGAGCGATCCACGGTCAGCAGGTCGTGGACTTGAACATGGCCTATGTGCGTTGGTTGGCAGATCAACAGGAAACACAACCACAACGCTTGGCCAATGCACAGGTTCCACCGACGATGTTGGAGTTCCTCGAAGGAGGATCTTCCACGCTCGCGGCAGCACGCCGCGCGAAAGATTATGTGACCACACTGTCCTTATCAGTCAAAGGGCCATCCGGTGAGACGATCCTGTATTCGGTCACCGATGTTCAGCTCGCTACTCCTCTTCCCAATCCACCTTCGCTGCGGGATTTCATCGCCTTTGAAGACCATATCGCCGCGACGTCGAAGAAACGAGGACAGCCAATCCCACCGGAGTGGTACAAGGCTCCCGTTTACTACAAAGGGAACCATCGCACGATCATCGGGCCAGACGAGGCTCTGTCGTGGCCGTTGGATACGACGAAGTTGGACTATGAGCTGGAACTTGCCTGTGTTATCGGACGGCAGGGGCGAGACATCACTGAACGGCGAGCTGAAGACTACATCGCCGGTTACACGATCATGAACGACTTCAGTGCGCGGGATATTCAATTTCAAGAAATGGCCTGCCGTCTGGGGCCGGCGAAGGGCAAGGACTTCGCGACAGCGCTGGGTCCCTGTCTCGTCACTCCCGATGAAATTGCTGATCTGGGCACATTGACGATGATTGCGAAGGTGAATGGAGAAGAGTGGTCGCGAGGACGATTCGGAACGATCCACTGGTCCTTTGCTCAGATGATCGCGCATGTGTCGAGAGGCGAAACGATCTATCCGGGAGATGTCTTCGGTTCGGGAACAGTGGGAGGCGGATGTGGGTTGGAAATGGACCGTTACTTGAAGCCGGGCGACGTGGTGGAATTGGAAATCCAGCCGATCGGGGTTCTCAGAACCCAAGTGGTGAGTGCAACACAAGGGGGTGAAGATGCTCGTCAGCACGGTTGAGCAGGTTCTCGCAGAGGTGGTGGAACGGCATCGTGAGCTCTACGGAGGGTCGGCGATCGATGCAAAGCTGAGGACCATGATCCGCGCCGGTGCCCACACCAATCTGACCGAGGAGGATGTCCTGCATATTCTGCGTTCGTCCCGATCCGTCTTTTTCGATACCCACGTGGAGGTCGTGTCAGGTCATCACACGGCCACGTATCTGCGGTTCGATTCGATTGCGCACTTCCCAGAATTGGTCAGGCAGTTGGCTGGAGATATGGCGGCTTGGATCAGACAGGCGTTTCAACAGCATCCGATCACGGGTCTCGTGGCGACCAGCTCAGCCGCGGAGCGACTCGCGGAAGAAATCGTGGCAACGCTTCGAGATACGATGCGAGTAAGCGTGGCGTTGACGCCATACAGCTGCGAGACGGGTCGGATTGGAACGGACATTGCGGTCGGCGCCATCAAAGGCGGTGAACGTTTTGTGGCCCTCAACGATGTCACGACACGCGGCAATTGTGTCAGCAAACTCGGCCAAGTGATCACAGACAATGGAGGGTTATTGGCAGGGATGATGGTCTTCGCCCGCCGTGACAGCGGTCAGTTCCCATTGGTAAACGAATTAATCGAACGGCATCCCTTCTACTATACGACCGATCTCGACATGCCCCAATGGGAGCCAGTGCACTGCCCTCTGTGCAGAGCACACAAGCCCTTGCTGTCGTGGAAGAACATGCCCGCTTTGTGAGCCAGCGACGTGGAGGTTGTCATGGATGTTGCTGTCATCGCCAAAGAGATCAAGCGAGACGATCTACGCCAGATGTACTACTACCTCCGCCTCACCAGGGCAGTGGAGGACCGCATCACGGCGCTCTACCGACAGGGACGTATCGTCGGCGGAGTCTATACCAGCCACGGAATGGAGGCGATCGCTGTCGGGTATGCCTCTGCGTTGGAGCGCGACGATGTCATCGCTCCCTTTCACCGAGACCTAGGCGCCTTCCTCATTCGAGGGTTTACGACCGGCGAGATTCTCGCCCAGTATCTTGGAAAGCGGACCGGCCCGAGCAAAGGGAAAGACGGTAACGTTCACATGGGAGACCTCAGGCGAGGCGTCTTCGGATTTGTCAGCCATCTGGCGGACAATCTGCCGGTGGCGACCGGTGCGGCGCTGGCGTTCAAGATGAGAGGGGAATCTCGCGTCGCGTTCACGGGAACGGGGGATGGAGGAACCAGCCGGGGCGATTTCCATGAGGCGATGAACTTTGCAGCGGTGCGGAGGCTCCCCGTCGTCTTTTTCTGTAACAACAACCAATACGCGTACTCGACACCGCTCCGTCTACAGATGGCGATTCCGAATGTCGTGGATCGAGCAAAGGCCTATGGCATGCCGGGCGAAATTGTGGACGGCAACGATGTGGCCGAAGTCTATCTGGCGGCAAAACGCGCGATTGCGAGGGCCCGTGCAGGGGAAGGGCCAACCTTTCTCGAGTTCAAGACGATGCGGATGCACGGCCATTCCGAACATGACCCGGCCAAATACGTTCCGCGTGAGCTGCTGGAGGAGTGGAAGAAGAAAGATCCGATCCTCAAAGCTGAGCAACTGCTCAAACAGCTCGGGTATGGTGAGGAGGCGTATTTCCAGGAGGTCGCCGAACGGGCAAAGAAAGAAGTCGAGGCCGGTCTTGAATTTGCCGAGCAGAGCCCTCTGCCAGAAGGGCCGGAAGTGTTGGAGGGAGTCTATGCGGAGAGCGCCGGCAGCTATTAGTTGACGACGCGAAGCTTCTTCGGAAGGAGCGATTCCATGGCGACTGACACGATGCAGAACCAGCAGGAAGTCACGTACCTGGAGGCGATTTCACAAGCCTTGGACGAGGAAATGGCTCGAGATGAGCGGGTGTTCTTGATGGGCGAAGATATCGGGACATACGGCGGCGCCTTCAAGATCACCGAAGGCTTTCTCCGAAAATACGGTGAGTGGCGGGTGCTGGATACGCCGCTTGCCGAGTCCGGAATCGTTGGCGCGGCGATTGGCGCAGCCATGATGGGGTTGCGTCCGGTCGTGGAGATGCAGTTCGCAGATTTCATTTCCTGTGCCTTCGACCAGATCACCGAGGTAGCGGCCAAGAATCATTATCGGTGGGGAGCCGCGGTGCCCATGGTTATCCGCGCACCGTTCGGAGGTGGCGTGCACGGCGGGCCGTTCCATTCTGAATGTCCCGAAGGCTGGTTCTTTCACTCCCCAGGACTCAAGTTGGTCGCCCCGTCCACGCCATACGACGCCAAGGGGCTCCTCAAGGCGGCGATTCGGGACCCCAACCCGGTGATCTACTTTGAGCACAAATTTCTCTACCGACGCATTAAATCTCTCTTGTCTCAAGAAGACTTCATTGTCCCGCTTGGAAAGGCCGACGTGAAGCGGGTTGGCAACGATATCTCGGTCATCACCTACGGCGCCATGGTGCATCTGGCGCTCGAAGCCGCCCAGACATTGGCGAACGAAGGGATCGATCTGGAAGTGGTCGACTTACGTACGTTGATCCCGCTCGACAAGGAGACGATTTATTCGTCCGTGCGCAAAACCAGCAAAGCCATTCTTCTGCATGAGGATAACAAAACCGGCGGCATCGGGGCCGAGATCGCTGCGCGGCTCGCGGAAGACTGTTTCGACTGCTTGGACGGGCCGATTCTTCGTGTCGCGCCGCCGGACACGCCGGTGCCGTTCAGCACGCCGCTGGAGGAGTTTTTCCTCCCGAAAACGAGCGACATCATTGCCGCGGCGCGAAAATTGGCAGCGTATTAAAAAGGACTGAGTGATGAGGGCTGAGAACCAAAGAACCTCGCATTTGCAAGATGCCCATCTCATCACTCAGCACTTGAATATGGCTACCGAGATCATCATGCCCCAGCTTGGAGAAAGCATCGCCGAAGGGACGGTCGTGAAATGGCTCGTTCCGGTCGGAGGGACGATTCAAAAAGACGAGTCGCTCTTGGAAGTGGAAACGGAGAAAGTCACCTTGGAAATTCCCTCGCCTGCCACAGGCTCGGTGAATGAGATCATCGTTCATGAGGGGGAGACCGTCCCTGTCGGAACCTTGCTGGCGCGCATCGATAGCGCTCCACCTTCGGAAATCATTAGTCGGGTCGGCGGGGTGGTCCTCCGCCCTATGGAACCAGCTTCAACAGGCGAACAACATCATTCTCCAGCTGTCCGGCAGATGGCGAAGGAACATGGAATCGATCTTTCGCAGGTGAAGGGAACCGGGGTTGGCGGCCGGGTGACCAAAAAGGATGTCCTTGACTTTATTGCACAGAGCGGAGCTCGGGCCAACGTCGCCGCTACAGGCGGCGAGCCGTCTATGGGCGAGGAGCTTCTGCCCATCACGCAGATGCGCAGAACCATCGCGGACCGTATGGTCAAAAGCAAGCAGACCTCAGCCCATGTCACCACCTTTTTTGAGGCTGACTTTTCGCGCATCGCCAAATTCCGGGAGGGCCGAAACCTTACGTATCTGCCGTTTGTCATCCGAGCCACGACCAAAGCCATTAGAGATCTCCCAATCGTGAACTCGTCATGGGGCGAGCAGGGAATCGTCATCAAGAAAGATATCCACATCGGCATCGCCACGGCGCTCGAGGACGGACTCTTGGTGCCGGTGGTTCAGCATGCCGATCGAAAAGGACTGACACAACTAGCAAAGGAGATCGCGGATCTTGCCGAGCGGGCCAGGTCCAAGAAGTTGAATCCAGAAGCGGTTCAAGGCGGAACGTTCACGATCACGAACCATGGTGGGTTCGGCAGCTTGTTCAGCACCCCAATCATTCATCAGCCGCAGATCGCCATTCTGGGCGTCGGCGCCATTCAGAAACGAGCTGTCGTCATTGACGACGCGATTGCCATTCGACCGATGGGCTACCTCAGCTTCTCGTTCGACCATCGGGTTATTGACGGGGCAACGGCGGATCAATTCATGGCCAAAATAAGACACTATCTCGAACAGAGTCATTGGGAGCAGATCCTGTGAACCGGACATCACGTGCGGTCATCGTCAGCGCTGTGCGGACGCCGATGGGCAGTTTCAACGGCGTGTTCAGCCAGGTGCCGGCGACGAAATTAGGCAGTCTTGTCATCGCCGAAGCATTGAAGCGGGTCCATTTGCCACCGGATCGTGTGGACCAGGTCTATATGGGCTGTGTCCTTAGCGCCGGCCTGGGGCAAGCCCCAGCCCGACAGGCATCGATCGGAGCCGGCATCCCGAACTCAATCGGGGCCACGACCGTGAACAAAGTATGCGGGTCTAGCATCCAGACGGTGATCATGGCGTCCCAGGCCATTGCACTCAGAGAAGCGAGTATCGTTGTGGCTGGTGGAATGGAAAACATGACCCGCGCGCCGTATTTACTGGAGAAAGCGCGACAAGGCTATCGGCTGGGGCATGCCGAATTGCTCGACAGTCTCGTCAAAGACGGGCTGTGGGACGTCTATAATAATTTCCATATGGGCAACGGGGGTGAATTGTGTGCCGCCAAGTATCGATTGACGAGAAGGGAACTGGACGATTTCGCACTCGAGAGCTATCGACGTGCGCGCGAGGCGATAGCAACTGGAATCTTTAAACAGGAAGTGGTGCCCATTGAAGTACCGCAGCGCAAGGGGGCCGCGGTGACGGTTTCGGAAGACGAGGAACCGAATCGAGTGGATCTCAGTAGGATGCGTGAGCTGAAGCCGGTATTTCAGGACAACGGCGTTCTGACAGTGGGTAATTCCCCTTCCTGTAACGATGGTGCCGCGGCGCTGATCGTCATGGCGGAAGAGGAGGCGACGCACCTCGGACTCGCTCCAATGGCTCGCATTGTCGGCTACGCTGGAGCTGCGCTGGCGCCGGAATGGTTTACGATTGCCCCGATTGAAGCAATCAAGCGGGTGCTGAAGAAAACCGGCTTGACGATCGGGGACATCGACTTGTTCGAAATCAACGAGGCGTTTTCGGCTGTCTCGCTTGCGATCAACCGGGAATTGGGACTCGACGAGAAGAAGGTCAACGTGAACGGTGGAGCGGTCGCGCTCGGCCATCCCATTGGCGCAACCGGAGCCCGCATGCTTACGACACTGCTCCATGCCATGGGCGCACGGGGGGCAAGGAGGGGATTAGCCAGCCTCTGCATCGGTGGAGGAGAAGCGTTGGCAATGGTCATAGAGCGGGAGTAAAACAAGAATATGAAGCTCGACGATATCAAGACGATCGGCGTGGTCGGGGCCGGCCAGATGGGCCGCGGCATCAGTCAGGTCTGTGCGACCGTCGGCTATGAAGTTCTCCTTGTAGACGTCGCTGAACCACCACTAACGGAAGCTATATCCAAGATCCGCGTGGGACTGCAACGCGCCGTTGAGCGCGGCAGTCTTACCGGTCATCAGGCCGGAGAGGTCTTGGCGCTCGTCCGTCCGCTGGGGCAGCTTGACCGCTTGCGAGATGTGCAGATGGTCATCGAAGCGGTTCCCGAAGATCTTGCAGTGAAGCAGGAACTCTTCACCCAATTGAATCGGATCTGCGCACCACAGGTGGTGTTCGCGAGCAATACCTCATCCATTTCAATCACGAAGTTGGGAGCTGCCTCCGGCCGGCCTGACCGTGTCGTCGGCCTACATTTCATGAATCCTGCCCCTGTGATGAAGCTCGTAGAAGTCGTTCGCGGACTGGAAACATCCGAACGAACGACGCACCTCGTACTCGACTTGGCAAAACGCCTTGGGAAGACATCGGTCGTGGCCAAAGATGTGCCGGGGTTTATCGTGAACCGTGTCCTGATTCCCATGATCAATGAAGCTGTTTTCGCATTGGAGGAAGGCGTTGCATCCGCTGAGGACATCGATTTGGCAATGACGACAGGCGCCAATCATCCTGTGGGACCATTGGCCCTTGCGGACCGCATCGGCTTGGATACAGTCCTAGCCATCTGCGATGTCCTGTATCAGGACTTGGGGGATCCCAAGTTTCGCGCGTGCCCTTTACTGCGCCGGTATGTCGAAGCCGGGTGGCTGGGGCGGAAGAGTGGCCGCGGGTTCTACGTTTACGAAGGGAGGAACGAACGGCAGGAAACGATACGCAGTCAGTCATGATCTTGGTCCCTGGTATCTCACCACGATCCGGAGCAGATCGATGCAAGAACGTAAACCGAGATTCACCTCCCTTTCAGGATTCGACACCAACCGTGTGTATACCCATAACGATCTGAAGGATTGGTCGCCGGACGAGGAGCTTGGAGCACCGGGCCAATTCCCATACACCCGAGGCGTCTATCCGACCATGTATCGTGGCCGGCTTTGGACGATGCGACAATTTGCCGGCTTCGGATCGGCGGAGGACACGAACCGCCGCTTCAACTATCTCCTCCAACATGGACAAAACGGCCTGAGCGTCGCATTCGACATGCCGACGCTGATGGGGATCGATGCAGATAACCCACTCGCTCACGGCGAGATCGGTCACTGCGGCGTTGCCATCTCGTCGCTCGATGACATGGAGCGATTGTTCGAGGGCATTCCGCTTGATCAGGTCACCACGTCGATGACGATCAACGGTCCGGCCGCCGCGATCTTCGCGATGTACCTCGCGGTTGCGGAGAAGCGCGGCATCCGTCCTGAACGATTAAATGGCACGTTGCAGAACGATATTCTCAAAGAATATATCGCGCAGAAAGAGTGGCTCTTTCCGCCGGAACCTTCGCTCCGTCTGATCACCGATACCATCGCCTACTGCGCCGAGCATGTGCCCAAATGGCATCCGGTCAGTGTCAGCGGGTATCACATCCGGGAAGCCGGTTCGACCGCGGTGCAGGAATTGGCCTTTACCCTGTACGACGGCCTGACCTATGTGGAGGCGGCGGTCAAAGCCGGGCTCCCTGTGGACCGGTTTGCGCCACAGCTCTCGTTCTTTTTCAATGCCCACAACGACTTCTTCGAAGAGATCGCCAAGTTCCGGGCAGCCCGCCGACTGTGGGCCCGTGAAATGACGGACCGGTATCAGCCCAACGATCCGCGCTCGGTGCAGCTCCGCTGTCACGCGCAGACCGCCGGCTGCTCGCTCGCAGCACAACAGCCCCTGAACAACGTGGTCCGGACGACGATTCAGGCCCTTGCGGCCGTCTTGGGCGGCACCCAGTCCCTCCATACCAACTCGATGGATGAAACACTCGCGCTGCCGACTGAGGGCTCGGTGAAACTGGCGCTCCGCACGCAGCAGATCATTGCGCAGGAGAGCGGAGTCACCAACAGCGTCGATCCTCTCGGTGGCTCCTATTTTGTCGAAACCCTCACGAATCGCCTCGAAGAGGCGGCACAGGATTACTTTCGGCAGTTGGACGACATGGGTGGCATGGTCAGAGCGATCGAGCGGGGATTCCCGCAGCGTGAAATCCTCGACGCCTCGCAACGGTACCAACGCGAGTTGGAGCGGAAAGAACGGATCGTCGTCGGCGTCAACGAGTACGTGGAATCGGAGGAACATCCGATCCCTATTCTCAAAATAGGGCAGGAAGTCGAGCGTGAACAAGTGGCACGTCTTTCGGACCTGCGCAAATGTCGCGATTCCTTCAAGATGGCCGGCACCGTCGAGGCGTTACAGGAAGCGGCTTCGTGCGGCGAGAACCTGATGCCGTATCTCATCGAGGCGGTGAAGGCCAAGGCGACGTTAGGAGAGATTTCTGCGGCATTGAAAGAAGTGTTTGGAACTTACAGGGAGCCGGTTGTCCTGTGAGAGCAGATGTCATCGGTCAATGGTTAGGATCTCGGTTCTCGACCGATGACCATTGCCTAAAGACCGTTGGTGTTGGTGTCTAGATGAAGCTCGGATCATTTGAAATTTATCCAGTGAGCGACGGCCGGTTTCGGTTGGACGGAGGGGCTATGTTCGGAGTGGTTCCGAAGGCGCTGTGGGAGAAATGTTGTCCCGCCGATGAGTTCAACCGAATCCCTCTCAGCCTCACGGCTCTGCTGATCCGAGCGAACGGCAAAAACATCCTGGTTGATACTGGGCTGGGGCCTAAGGAAGACGAGAAGTTTCACCGCATGTTCGTCGTTGAGCGAACACCGACCATTCTAGAGTCATTGAAGCAGTTGGGGCTGGGACCCGATGATATTCATCTGGTGATCAACACGCATCTGCATTTTGACCATGCCGGGGGAAATACAATGAGGGGGGAGAATGGGAGCATCCGGCCGACCTTCCCCAAGGCGCGCTACCTCGTTCAACACGGCGAGTTTGAAGACGCTGCTCAGGCCAATGAACGGACAAGAACCAGCTATCGCCGTGACAACTTTACCCCGATCGACCACATCAATCAGTGGGAATTCCTGCACGGCGATACGGAACTCGTTCCAGGTGTGACTGCGGTCGTCACCGCCGGCCATACGCGCTACCATCAGAGCGTCAAGATTGAATCGGAAGGAAAGATCGCCTTTTTTCTCGGGGACTTGATTCCAACCGTATCGCATCTGCCGCTTCCCTACATCATGGGTTACGATCTTTTCCCCATCCAGACCCTGGAAACGAAACGATGGGTGTTAGATCGGGCCTTCGAAGAGCGATGGCTGTTGCTCTTCGAGCATGATCCACTGGTTCAGGCCGGGTATGTTCGGAAGGATCAGGAAGGCAAATATTTTCTTCGCGAGGTGGAGGTATGGTAGTAGCGAGTATTCCTCTTCGCATTCTGATCGGCAAAGTTGGTCTCGACGGCCATGACCGGGGTGTGAAACTCATCGCGCGCGCATTACGGGATGCCGGGATGGAAGTCATCTATACCGGGCTGCATCAGACGCCGGAACAAGTCGTCAGTACGGCGATCCAAGAGGATGTGGATGCGATCGGCCTGAGCATCCTTTCCGGCGCGCACAATACACTGTTCCGACGCATCCTCGAACTCCTCAAAGAACAGGATGCTGAGGACATTGTCCTGTTTGGCGGCGGCATCATTCCCGATGCAGACGTTCCAACACTCACAGCGGCCGGTGTGAAGGCCCTGTTCAGACCGGGAGCGTCCATGGAGGAGATCGTGAAGTTCGTCAAGGGGCTCAAACGACAAGAGTGAGGCGCCATGCGTACGTTGACGACTTCAGTGGTTGCCACGTCCAAGGAATTCACGGCGAATCGTGTGCACTATGAAGGCTTGGTGGCCGATCTCCAGAAACATCTTGCTCTCGTTCGACCTGGTGGGCCACCGGAAGCCGTCGCGCTTCATCAACAACGGGGCAAACTGACTCCCCGTGAGCGGATCGCGAAGTTGCTCGATCCGGACGCGCCTTGGCTGGAACTCAGTCCCCTGGCGGCATCCGGTATGTACGACGATCATATCTCGGCTGCCGGTCTGATCACCGGCATCGGTTATGTGTCAGGACGGCCTTGTGTTATTGCCGCCAACGACGCGACAGTCAAAGGCGGGACCTACTTCCCCATGACGATTAAGAAACATCTCCGGGCTCAAGAGATCGCCTTGGAAAATCGACTGCCCGCGATCTACCTCGTGGATTCCGGCGGCGTGTTCCTGCCGATGCAAGCCGATGTCTTTGCCGACAAGGAACACTTCGGACGGATCTTCTACAACCAGGCGCGCATGTCTGCCCTCGGCATTCCACAAATTGCTGTCGTCATGGGGATGTGTACCGCGGGTGGCGCCTATGTACCGGCCATGTGCGATGAAAACGTGATCGTGAAAGGGACTGGTACCATTTATCTGGCGGGGCCGCCGCTGGTCAAAGCAGCAACCGGCGAAGACGTCACCGCAGAAGACCTCGGCGGCGCCGATCTCCACACCAGGCTCTCCGGCGTGAGCGATCACCTCGCAGACGATGACCACGAGGCGCTCGAGAACTGCCGGTCGATCGTTGAGACGCTGCCTCGACAGCCGGTCTTTCGACGACCGGCGCCGATCGAGGAGCCGCGTTATCCGTCCGACGAACTCTATGGACTCATTCCGAGCAATCCGCGGCAGACCTTCGAGGTCCGTGAAGTGATTGCTCGCTTAGTAGACGGCAGTCAATTCCATGAGTTTAAGGCTCGGTACGGACAGACCCTTACATGCGGCTTTGCCCGCTGGATGGGGCATCAAGTCGGCCTCGTTGCGAACAACGGCGTGCTCTTCTCCGAAGCCGCCTTAAAAGGTGCGCACTTCGTCCAACTCTGCGCCCAGAGGCGACTACCACTCGTGTTTCTCCAGAACATAACCGGCTTTATGGTCGGGAAAGCCTATGAGTCGCGGGGAATCATCAAGGATGGTGCCAAGATGGTGCAAGCGGTGGCGACCGCCGACGTCCCAAAGTTCACGATTGTCATAGGCGCTTCTCATGGCGCCGGCAATTACGCGATGTGCGGCCGGGCCTACGGACCGCGCTTTCTCTTCTTGTGGCCCAACGCTCGGACCTCGGTGATGGGGGCGCAACAGGCGGCGCAGGTCATCTTAACGGTGAAACAGCAGCAACGAGCCCGTGACAAGGCTGCCTTGTCCAGTGACGAGCAGCGGAGGATTGGGGACTCCATACGGGCGCAGTATGAGCGGGAAAGCAGTCCCTATTTCAGTACGGCTCGACTTTGGGATGATGGGATTATCGACCCGGTGGAGACGCGGAAGATTCTCGGCCTGTGTTTGGACGTTGCAATGAGAACGCCGGTCTCTGTGTCGCACCCGCCGGTCTTCCGCATGTGAGGCGCCGATGAAGAAGTCTACGTCGATCCTCGTTGAGTCGAATAAAGGTTGGGCACGTGTGACCTTGAATCGTCCCGAGCGACGGAACGCGTTCGATGCGCTCATGGTGGAGGAGATCTGTAAGGCCTTCGAGACATTGGGACAGGATCATTCGGTGCGGACAATCGTCTTGACCGGTAGCGGCTCGACCTTTTGTGCCGGCGCAGACATCAATTGGTTGGGATCGGGCGGCATAGTATCGGTCTCTCAGGCGCAGAAGGATGCCGAATGGCTCATGATGATGTTCCGTACCATCGATGAATGTCCTTGCCCGGTGATCGGACGCATTCAGGGTGCCGCCTTCGGAGGCGGAGTCGGATTGGTCGCAGCCTGCGACATCGTTGTTGCGGCCGAGAACACGACCTTCGCCCTCAGTGAGGTTCGCTTGGGGATGGTGCCGGGAGTGATTGCGCCTCTCCTGCTTCGGAAGATCGGAGATTCCTTCCTGAGAAGGTTTTGCTTAACCGGCGAAGTATTTTCCGCCTCTGCCGCGAAACAGTACAATCTCGTTCACGACGTGGTGGAGATGGACAGGCTCGACTCCCGCACCGGTGAGTTGGTTTATGCGGTCATAAACCTTGCACCGCAAGCGGTACGAGACACCAAAACCCTACTCCGACGACTTTACACAGCTTCCGATGATGAGCGGTGGAGTGACGGCGTTGAAGCCAACGCCCAGGCTCGTCTTTCGGCTGAGGCACAAGAAGGATTCCGGGCTTTTCTTGAAAGGCGCCCCCCTATCTGGACGGCACTGTCAGAGAACCGGGGCAAGAAATCCTCACAAGGGGAACTGCACGATGTTGCTGAGCGAAGGACATAGTACGGGTTCAAGACCGATCCGGATCATCGAAGTCGGTCCACGGGACGGGCTGCAGAATGAGACGGATATCGTCTCGACAGAGGCCAAGGTATCGTTTGTGAATGCTCTGTCCGGGACCGGCGTGGCGGAGATCGAAGCGGGATCGTTCGTGTCGCCTCGCGCTATTCCGCAACTGGCGGATTCCGACGAGGTATTTCAGAGGATTGAGAGACGGCCCGGCGTCATCTACTCGGCGCTGGTACCAAACGAACGAGGATTGGAACGGGCAAGGGCGGCAGCGGTAACTAAGATTTCAATCTTTACGGCGGCCTCTGAAACGTTCACGCGACGGAATATCAACTGCACGATTCGCGAGTCGATCGAACGGTTCAAGCCGGTGGCGTTTGGGGCGAAACGGGATGGCATGACCCTGCGTGGGTATGTTTCGACCGTGACCCACTGTCCCTTTGAGGGTGCCATCCAGCCGTCGCAGGTTCTGGACGTGATGCGGCAGTTACTCGATCTCGGAGTAGACGAAATCTCCCTCGGGGACACGGTTGGAAAAGCCGCTCCTCGCGACATTCGGAGGCTGTTGGATGAAATAGTGTCGCGCATGGATCGGAGTTGTCTTTCGCTTCACTTCCACGACACCTGCGGCATGGCTGTGGCCAATGTCCTGACTGCGTGGACAGAGTATGGCATCGAGGCGTTTGACACGGCTGCCGGAGGGCTGGGCGGTTGCCCTTATGCTCCTGGCGCGTCTGGAAACGTCGCCACCGAAGACGTGGTCTATGCGTTGAAAGCATCCGGAGCATTTCTTTCCGTGGATGAGCGGAAGGTCATTGCGGCAGCGGGCGAGATCGGCAAGGTTCTGAACCGCCAACTGTCGTCTCGCCTGTCGCATGTGCAGACAGAACAAACCGCGTACGAGGGTGTGGCATGAAGTATCCCGGCCCGTACCTGTCCCAGCATGATATCCACGGCGTGGCGGCCTTGGTCGAGCAGGTTAGAGCTGGAAACATCCGAGCCGTATCACGCCTGATTACTTTGTTGGAGAACCACCTAGAAGACAGAACGCTGCTACGTCTCCTAATCAGCTCGTCGGAAAGAGCGACAGTGATTGGGGTGACGGGATATCCCGGAGCTGGAAAGAGTACGGTTGTTGACCGCTTAGTGAGTCTCTATCGGCGGAGCGCTTTAAAGGTCGGCGTTCTGGCGGTTGATATCAGTAGCCCCGTTACAGGCGGCGCACTGCTGGGTGACCGCATCAGGATGCAGGAACATGTGCTGGATCATGGGGTCTATATCAGGAGCATGGCCACTCGCGGACATCATGGAGGACTTGCCCCAGCGACCGGCGATGCAGCGCTGGTATTGGAAGCAGCCGGATACGAGGTGATCCTGATTGAAACCATAGGAGTCGGCCAGAATGAAGTGGACATCGTCAATCTCGCGCGCACTGTGGTGGCGGTGGTTGCGCCTGGTCTGGGTGACGAAGTTCAAGCCATGAAGGCTGGATTATTGGAAGTCGCTCACATCGTTATCGTCAACAAAGGGGATCTTCCTGGTGCGGATAACACCTTGCGGGATTTGCGAGAGTGGTGTCCGAATGTCCTGCGTACGGTGGCTATGACAGGTGAGGGGATTCCGGAGCTCGCTGGCGCGATCACCGAGCATCAACAGTCTCACGGTGTTACCCATATCGGTGAAACTCGGAACTGCTAGCGCTCGGCTCAAGCAAAGCTTGGTAGAGAGGATATATGCCGCATCAATTATTGACGATTTCTCACCATGTCGCACGGGTCACCCTCCATAATCCGCCGGCTAACGTGCTGAATCTTTCCGTGCTCAAGGAGCTCGACCTCGTCCTGAATGAGTTGGAGGAAGACGAGTACGTCCGAGTGGTGATTATGACTGGTACGGGACGATTTTTCTGCGCAGGAGCCGACATCAACGAACTGGCCCATCTCAATACAGTGCACGGAGGTTCGGAGTTTGCTGTTCATGGGCAGTCGCTTCTTAACCGCATTGAGCGGTCAGACAAACCGGTTCTTGCCGCGCTCAACGGAACGTGTGTCGGCGGTGGTCTCGAACTTGCTCTGGCCTGCCACATTCGGGTGGCGGCCGCAGGCGTCATGCTGGCGTTGCCAGAAATCAAACTCGGTCTCATTCCCGGCTTCGGAGGAACCCAACGATTGCCACGAATCGTTGGGCCTTCCAAAGCAGCTGAGATGATCTTGACGGGTGAAAGCCTCTCCGCTGAGGAAGCGCTACGAATCGGTTTGCTGAGTCGAGTGGTGCCGCAGCATGAATTGATCACACAGGTTGAAGCCATCGCGGCTTCGATTATTACGCATGGGAAAACTGCTGTCGAAGCAGCGCTTCATGCGATCAGGGGAGGAATCGACATCCCCCTGTCGGAGGGCTTGGCCAGGGAGGCGGAATTATTCGGCAGATTATGTGTCACTCATGACAAGCAAGAAGCCGTGCAGGCATTTTTAGAAAAGCGGCAGCCGAAATTGGCCGAAACGGAGGCATGAATTCCTGAGGCGTCAAACGTGAGGGATAAAGGGATGGCTTAGATCGGAAAGGAGTGGCCGATGCTTGCCGATCGCCTCGCTCGATATTGCCAGTCTTTGCGTTACGGCGATTTACCGGATGCGGTTGTGCACGAAGTCAAACGGCGCGTGCTCGACAGCCTTGGCTGCGCACTCGGCGCATGGAACGCACCACCCTGCCGGGTCGCCCGCCTGATTGCGCAGACCGTCAAGGTGCCGCAGGGTGCCACACTGTGGGGTACCGCTCACAAGACGCTTCCGGACCTCGTCTCCTTCGCCAACGGTGGGATGGTCCGGTATCTCGATTTCAATGACACCTATCTTTCCAAAGAGCCGGCGCACCCTTCCGATAATATTCCGGCCATAGTCGCCGTCGGCGAGGCCATTTATGCGTCAGGCAAGCAGGTAATTGAAGCCATTGCGCTTGCCTATGAAATTCAATGCCGTTTCTGCGATGCCGCAGCGCTTCGTCCCCGCGGTTGGGACCATGTGACCTACGGCTCCTTTTCTTCTGCCCTCGGTGCCGCCAAGCTCATGAAGCTTTCAAAGATGAAGACGGTACAGGCAATCAATCTGGCCGGCATTGCGAATATAGCCCTTAGACAGACGCGGGTCGGGGATCTGTCCATGTGGAAGGCCTGTGCGTTCTCGAACGCGGCCCGCAACGGCGTGTTTGCCGTCATGCTGGCACAGCTTGGTATGACGGGGCCATCGCCTATCTTCGAAGGTGAAAAGGGCTTCATGAAACTTGTTTCGGGACCCTTCGATCTGGCGGCGTTGGGAGGAGAAAGGGGACAGCCGTCTGCGACCGGCGAGTTCAAGATCCTGGACACCTATATTAAGCATTATCCAGTTGAGTATCACGCGCAGACTGCGGTCGAGGCGGCCGTGGCACTTCGCAATGAACTCATTGAGGCCGAAGGAGCCCGTGCCATTGATCGTGTGACGGATGTTGAGATTGGAAGCTATGACGTGGCCATCGAAATCATCGGACGCGATCCCGAAAAATGGCAGCCGACGACAAGGGAAACGGCTGACCATAGTTTCCCCTATTGCGTCGCGGCGGCGCTGCTCGACGGCCGCATGACGCTACAGTCGTTCGGTCTGAAACGATTGCACGATCCGAACTTACGGGATCTGATGAAGAAGATCCGCGTCGTGCAGCAGCCCGAATTCGTGGGATGCTATCCCAAGACCATGCCGACCAGGATCACAGTCAAGACTGAAACGGAGAAAACCTACATAAGTCAGGTCGATGTGCCGGTGGGACATCCAGGCAATCCGATGTCGGATCGGGATCTGGAAGCAAAGGTTCGCCAGTTAGCCGCCGGACGACTTAGTCGCCCTCGCATCGACCGGCTTATCGAATTCGTGCGGAAGCTTGAGCAGGCCAAAGACATTGGCACACTTATGCCACTCTTGAGGGTCTGAGTTCAAAGGTCAAAGATGACGAACATGGACAAGGACCCAAAAACGCAGACAAAAACATCTCGTTTGCGCGAATTGTTGGCTTCACGGACCCTCGCCATTCCCGGAGCGTTTAACGCGCTGGTCGCGATGCAGATCGAACGGGCCGGCTACGAAATTGTGTATGTCTCAGGTGCCTCGATCTCCGCTTGCCGTGGAGTGCCGGACATCGGCCTTTTGACACTCAGTGACATGGCAGCTGAAGCGGGAAGGATTGCCCGTTCGGTATCGATCCCGACCATTGTTGATGCCGATACAGGATATGGCGGTCCACCATCCGTCGTCGAAGCAGTGAGGGTGTTCGAGGAGGCTGATCTTGCCGGCATGCAGATCGAAGATCAAGAAATGGCCAAGAAGTGCGGCCATCTTTCTGGGAAAAGTTTGGTACCTGTGGGCGACATGGCAGCCAAAATCGAGGCAGCTGTCCACGCTAAAAGAGATCGGGATTTCATGATCATTGCCCGCACCGACGCGCGCAGCGTGGAGGGGCTGGAGGCCGCCGTTCAACGTGCCGTGACTTATGTGGATGCTGGAGCGGACGCGCTGTTTCCTGAGGCTCTGGAGTCAGGCGATGAGTTCCGAACCTTCGCCCACGAAATGCAGAAGCGGGGAGTCACCGTTCCATTGATCGCCAACATGACGGAATTCGGGAAAACGCCTCTGTTGAGCGTGGCGGAATTCGAAAGGCTAGGGTATCGCGGGGTACTCTTTCCTGTGACGGCGTTACGGACGGCTCTGCGAGCCACCGGAGAGCTGTTGGCCGAATTGAAACTGTTTGGCTCTCAGAGGGACTGGCTTCACCATATGATGACGCGACAAGAACTGTACGATCTGCTCAGGTACACGGATTCTGCTGAGCACCGGGAAGGGAGGATGTATGAGCATCGTAATGAATGAGTCGCTCGCGACTGAGGTGAAGGGTCATCCTGCTTATAGCCCCGGCCTTGAAGGAGTGATCGCCGGAGAGTCAGCTCTCTGTCTCGTCGATGAAGGAGAAGCCGGTCTCCTCTATCGGGGTTATCCGATCCGCGAGTTGGCGGAGCACAGCACGTTTGAGGAGGTTGCCTATCTGCTGTTGTTCGGCCATCTGCCGAATCAAAAAGAGCTAATAGAGTTCTCAGCAGACCTCGTTGAAAACGCTGTCCTTCCTCGTCTGCTCGAAGTATTCCTCGGCGCGGTGCCTTCCAGCGCGCACCCGATGGATATTGTCCGAACGGGTGTTTCGCTGCTGGGCATGGTTGATCCGGATGCAGCCGATCACTCGCATGATGCGAACGTTCGGAAATCAGTTCGGCTGTTGGCGCAACTCCCACTAATGGTCGCGTCCTCTTATCGGCTTGTGAACGGCAAACCCCAGATTCGACCCCGTGAGGACCTAAGCTTCGCTGAAAACCTGCTCTATCTCCTCACCGGTCGGGTGGGAGATGACCAGGCAAAAGCCATGGCTCGCGTCCTTGGCGTCTCCCTCACGCTGTATGCCGAACACGAATTCAATGCGTCCACATTTGCCGCCCGCGTTACTGCGTCGACCATGACGGATCTGTACTCGGCCATTACCTCGGCAATCGGAGCGTTAAAGGGACCGCTCCATGGCGGGGCCAACGAAGCGGTGGCCGAAATGTTTCTCGATATCGGCAGCCGTGAACGGGCCGAAATATGGGTACGAGAGGCCCTCGAGAAGAAACGGCGGATCATGGGGTTCGGTCACCGCGTGCTCAAGAAAGGTGATGCTCGTTCAGTCATTATTCAACAGCACGCCGAATCGTTGAGCCGGATCTGCGGCGATCACCGGTGGTACGAAATTGCGACGACCGTCGACCATGTCATGGAGCAGGAGAAAGGCCTTCATCCCAACCTGGATTTCTATACGGCGGTTGCCTATCTCCTGATGGCAATTCCTCGTGCCCTTTACACGCCGTTGTTCGTCTGCTCGCGCATTACCGGATGGTGCGCCCATGTCATCGAACAACAGGATCACAACCGGTTGATGAGGCCACGTGCCCTCTACACGGGACCATCAAGGAGAGAATATGTCTCCATTAATTGGCGTACCTGACCACATCGCGCAGGCACGGAAAGTCGAAGGGCTCCGCTCTCCGCTTCCATGGAACTCGTTCGCGGACTTCTTCAAGTCCCGCGTCTATGATCACGCCTTGGTCAACCAGACGTTTTTGACCTATTGCGACGATGATCTGGCTGTCCGTTATACCTACAGTTATGCGGAGTTCGGGACAGTCGTCCAACTGACCGCTGCTTTCCTCCATGATCAAGTAGGGATTCGGCGAGGGGACCGTCTGGCAACGATTCTCTTCAATCATGATGTCACCGTCGTGCTGTACTTTGCAGCGTGGATATTGGGTGTCACGATCGTCCCGATCAACGCCGAAGAGTCCACGGATAAGAAACGCTATATCCTGGAACATTCCGAAGCGTCAGCCGTCTGTTGTTGGCACAGCCTTCTTGAAGAAATGAAGGGCCTTCGACGTGAACTCCCGGCCTTACGCTATGTGATTGCGCTGAATGATGAAGGCTTCGTCGAAGGCCCGAAGCATAGGGCGAAATCCAAGATAGGGGCGTTCCCCTCTTCCATGGACACGGCATCTCGCATGCCTGGTCTCAATGACGAAGCGCTCATCGTCTATACATCAGGGACCACTGGTCCGCCCAAAGGGGTGGTCCTCACCGTGGAAAATTTGCTCCTTGATGCCGACGCGATCACCGACTGGCATCAGTTTGGGACAGACGACCGATTGATGTGCGTGCTTCCGATTCATCACGTCAATGGGATGGTCGTTACCCTGATGACACCGTTTTATTGCAAGGGCAGCATCGTTTTGAATCGCAAATTTAAGAGCGCCACATTCTGGCGGAGGCTACACGAAGAACAGGTAACCTGTGTCAGCGTCGTCCCAACTCTACTCGAATTTCTCCTCGATGCAAACGAAGATGTGGCTGTCTATGAGCTGGACAGTTTCGGCGGATTCATTTGTGGTGCAGGCCCCCTTCTCAAAGACACCGCGATGCGGTTCGAAGACCGGTTCGGGTTTCCGATTCGCCACGGCTACGGCTTGTCCGAAACGACCTGTTATTCCTGTTTTTTGCCAAATGAACTCTCGCGCGATGAGCATCGCCACTGGATCAGAGACTACGAGGTCCCTTCCATCGGAGTCCCCCTGCGACATAACGAAATGGCGATTCTAAGCAATGATGGACATCCGTTGCCGGAAAGGGCGAGGGGAGAAATTTGCATCCGGGGAGGGACCGTGTGTGTCGGCTACTTCAAGCGGGACGATGCCAACGATGCGGCGTTTCAATGGGGCTGGTTCCGTTCCGGAGACGAGGGGTTCTACGTCCGGGATAAGCAGGGGCGACCATTTTTCTTCATTTCGGGTCGCCTCAAGGAATTGATTATTCGAGGCGGTGTCAATATTGCTCCGCTGGAAATCGATGAGGTGTTGAGGAATCATCCTCTCGTACGATTTGCAATGGCTGTTCCGTTCGAGCATCGTTACTACGGAGAAGAGATTGCCGCCTATGTGGTGCTACGAGACGGAGTCGCTCCGCCCACGGAAGCCGAATTACTTACCCACTGCCGTCGACGGCTTCCGTTCTCGAAATGTCCCAAGGTCTTTCTCTTTGGGCAAGGAGTCCCCTACACCTCAACCGGCAAACCCAAGCGCTTGGTGTTGAAAACCTCCCTTGCTTCCGCACTGGCGGCCTACCGTGATCATCAATTCAAGGATACAAAGCTGGCATAGCGGGTAGCAGTAGGTCACGGAATCAGAGGCGAGGTGCAAGCGCATCATGCCATTCACAATGTGATGAAACTAGACATTGCTGTCCAAGATAGCCGAGACCGGGTAGGAGCCCTGCCGCGGACGGTGGCCGTTGGCGTAGGACAGTGAGGAGCGGGCCGGGGCTTCGATGCCCAAGTGCACCAGCTTGCCCGCACAGCTCTTCAGTCCACCTTCGATTTCCCGCAGGGAGTGCGCCCGACCAAACTGGCAGAACAGCATGCCGACACACTGGCTCCAACTCGACAGCCCCTTGCTGCGGTACTCTGCTCCCGTCTCCTTGACGAGGCGTTCGAAGTCGGTGCGCGGGATGAGCTTGAGGATCTGACTGAACAGGCTGCATGATGCGTTCACGTTGGGTCTCCTTCGGTTGGGTGTAGGTGGGTTTGGCGATTCACCAACACCCTACACCTTGGGATGACCCAACGTCATAAGCTGTTTTGGACAAGAGTGATATTTTGTCATAGGAGGAGGCCAGGAGAACGGACTATTCGGTCAAATAAGCAGATTTGCATGACTTTTCGGGGGCACGGGCGGGCAGCTGCGATGGAGCACAAGAGAGGGCTGATTCTATACCACAGGAACTTCCAGGTACGCTCTTCAAATCACAATCCGCTCGACCTCATCGAGCGAGACCTGATCGGTGCGCCGATCATACAGGCCGGTCGTGCGGGCACTCTCGTGATTGGCCATCTGCTGCGCAATTTCCAGTTTCCCCCCGTTGCGGAGATATTCCGTAATTCCGGTCGCACGAAAGGAATGATTGCCGATCTTAGTCCGAATGCCGACGTCGGTGGCGCGGCGACGAATCATGCGGTAAGCATCTGGCTGGGTCATCGGTTTGTCGGAGAGCTGCCCGGTCCGGCCGTGCATCGTCCGAAAGAGCAGCGTCTTGCCCTCGGTCAACTGTGCCGCCTTGAGGTAGGCGTGGAGCGGGTATTACGCACATCCCAACCGAAATTCCACCATACGCCGGCATGGTCAATGGACCAGCGCCTGTGTTCAGCTATGTACCGGTGTCCCCATCATGCGGTGTGAGGTGCGACTCAGGCGGGTGGTCGACACGGTTCAGGCCGACGGCCCACGCTCGATCCTGTGGTTCCGGGCGCTCAATGTGGTTCTTCGGGTGGATGTGGTCAATAGGCGCTTTGCCTCATCTCATGAATATGCTAAAGTGTGACATGATATGATTCATGGAAAGGGGAGGGGGAGGATATGTCCAGCATCGAACGCATGACAATTACCATTCCCGCCGACATGGCGGCAGTGGTGAAGGCGGCGGTTGACGGAGGGGACTATGCGTCGAGCAGCGAGGTGGTGCGCGAAGCCTTGCGCGAATGGAAGCTCCGGCGTGTGGTCCAGGAGCAGGAATTGGCGGCGCTGAAAGCGGATCTCGACAAGGGACTCGCGGATGTCGCTGCCGGTCGGGTACGCGAGTTTGATACTGCCAAGATCGTTGCGCGTGGGAGAAAATTATTAGCCAAACACTGACCATTTGCCTCACCGACACTGCGGAAGCCGACCTCGCCGAAATCTGGGCCTACATTGCGACGGAAGCAGGAGAAGCGGTTGCGACCAATGTTCTTGATCGTGTCGGTCAGGCTATGCAGGTCGTGCGGCAGTCACCACTCATAGGAACCACACGCGAACAGTTCGGTGTTGGGCTGCGCGTGATGTTCCATCATCCCTACGCCATTTACTACCAAGTGAGCGGGCAAACACTCACCATTGTCCGCGTGCTCCATGGCGCACGCGACGCAGCCGCCCTTGCTGAACAAGGCGGGTTTCTCCACTGACTCAATGAGGAGAAAGAAGCGTAGCCGGCAATGGTCATAAACGCTTGTGCTGGAATCGCGGATTCGAAATTTCCGGGAGACCGGCGAGAGTCGCAGGACAAGCGAGATGTGTGGGAACGAGACTGTCGCGTCACGCAGGACGGAGCGCATCACAACCCCGGGGGTCATGTGGCGACCTGTCGAAACTGCGGATACCAATCACGGAACGATGTACGTATGGTTGTTGCAAATGCAAACGTCAGACTCCTTGAGTCAACGTTGCCTCATCATGACAACCGATTCCGGTCACAGCGCTCTTCAAATCACAATCCGCTCGACCTCATCGAGCGAGACTTGATCGGTGCGCCGATCATAGAGGCCCGTTGTACGGGCACTTTCATGGTTTGCCATTTGCTGGGCGATTTCCAGCTTCCCGCCGTTGCGGAGATATTCCGTAATTCCGGTGGCGCGAAAGGAATGATTGCCGATCTTGGTTCGAATGCCGGCGTCCGTGGCGCGGCGGCGAATCATGCGGTAAGCGTCCGGCTGCGTCATCGGTTGGTCGGAGAGCTGCCCCGTCCGGCCGTGCATCGTTCGAAAGAGCGGACTGGTGCCCTCAGTCAACTGGGCGGCCTTGAGGTAGGCGTGGAGATACTCATCCAGATTATGATGACAGGGCATCGCATGGAGCCTGCCGCCTTTCTCATGCAGCCGCACCCAGGTCCGACGACCTTGGATATAGACATCTTCGACCTGCATCGCGAGCGCCGCGCCAATCCGCGCGAACGTATAGACCATCAATGCGATCAAGGCGCGATCACGCAATCCAACGATCGTGCGCACGTCGATGGCCTCGATCAGGCTCCTGGCTTCGTCGGCCATGAGCACCGGGGTCTTGCCTTTCTTCGTCGAGTACTTCGGCCCTCGTACCGAGCTGGCTGGATTGGAGGGCAGCACCTGGCCCACGACGAGCCAATCGAACAGCATACGAATGGCGGCCAGATGTTGCTTGATCGATGGCGCCGAGAGCCGACTCTGGAGCGACTCAATATAGGTGGCCACATGGACCGGTTCAATGGCTGGCAAGGAAAGGAGGCCATGCCGCTCGCACCAGGTCGCAAATTCAGCAACCGCCCAGGTATAGGCTTTTCGGGTGTTCGGGTTCCGGATGTTGGCGGTGAAGAATTCGACGAACCGCTTGGTCGCGGTGGGCGTCGGTGTAAAGAGGGCCGGCAGTTTCCTGGTGGCTGGTATGGCAAGTTGGATGGTGTTTGTCATGGCCGTCCCCTAGTAAACAATACAGTATGATAACGTCCTTTATCATACATGTCTTTTGGCCACTGTCAAGGTTGTCACCAGCACGTTTGTCTTGTGATTTCGCTCAGATCTGAGCGGGATCCCTGCACCTCTATGTCTACGTGGTCAGCCACACTCACCCTTGCGTGTAAGCACCTATCATGCTAGGCTGATACACGTTATCTCCTGTAAAATCATACTATGGCGACCGACGATATGACCAGATGGACGGTGATGGTGTCAAAGGATACCGATGTTGCGCTCCGCAGTTTCCTCGCTCAGCGCGGGTTAAAAAAAGGCGATCTGTCCCGTTTCGTTGAAGACGCGGTGAAGTGGCGGGTGTTCAATGAAACGCTGACGGAAGTCCGTGAGAAGTTTGCGGATCTGCCGCCTGATGAGCTGCAGGCGATGATTGATGAGGCTTGTGCATCAGTCCGTGCCGAAATGTTTGCCCCAGCCCCTCGACAATCGGGGACATGAGTTCGTGCTCGTCGTCATCGATACCAATGTGTTTATCAGTGCCTTACTGTCTCCGACCTCCGCATCGGCCAGTTTCGTGACTTTGTGGCAGCGTGGTCGATTTGCGCTGCTCTCCACTCCTGCGCAGATTGATGAGCTCAATCGAGTCACGCGGTACCCCAAAATTCGTCAGCGACTCCACACCGCGTTGGCAGGACGCTTGATCAATGAAATCCGCAATCTGGCCACGCTCGTGATGCCGCCGTTGCCCGAGGTGCTGGTGTCCCCTGACCCCTATGATAATTATCTGTTGGCGATGGCCAGGGCCGGAGCTGCGGACTACTTGGTCACCGGCGACAAGCGGGACTTGCTCAGCCTGAACACATATGAAGGCACCAAGATTGTGACGGTTCGTCACTTTCTGAACCTCTATGGACAGAAGTCATGAGTCTCGACGCGGGACGACATCCGTTCAATGCGTCACCGTTCACGGCCTTGCAGACGGACATCGACAAGGGACTGGCGGATCGTGTCGGTCAGCGACTGTGATCTGGACGACATCAGCGCTCGTTATACGAGACGGTCGGGAGCCGAGTGTGTGAAGATGAGGGACGGTCACCAGGCACCCGACGATGAGATTGGCTCAGCCCGTATCGTTGTTGACCTCGAGCTTGATGATGCGGATAAACTCTCTACCCACACGGCCCTTGGCATTCAGGTGATGAAGCCCATCAGGGAAGCGGGGTTACGCCAAAAAGAGGCCGGAAAACTGCCGGGGCTGAAGCAACCGGACGTCTCGGCCATCATGCGAGCCAAATTCAGCCGCTTTAGTCAAGAACGCCTGATTGGATTTCTCAACAAGCTTGAGCAGAAAGTCACGATTCACGTGAGCCGTCACCACCGAGGTGAACCGTACCAACAGGTCATGGTCGCGCGATGAGACCACGCCCATGAAGCATGAAGGAGTCTGCGGGCGTCTCCCGATGTGATCCGCTCAGTATCGAACCTCAGGAACCCTTCCACATCAGACTGAGAAAGGACCCCCTGACGTTGTGCGGACGATTCCGATCCGCATAAGAACCCGTGATACATGGTCGCAACGTCGCAATTCATTGAACAAGCGTCGAGCATGGCGTAGTCTTCACGAACAGTAGTGGCGTATTCTACGGATAGAAAATGGCAGATCCGGCTCCTATGTGGATCAGCCTAAACATAGTTAGCTGATTCCCCAAGTCAGGATTCCCATGGCAGTTCTATCAGGAATCGCGGAAATCAAATGTGACAAGTGCGGAAATTCCTTTTCTATCGACGCATCCGACCTAGATGTCGATCAGGTTGGCGCGGATGAACGTCAAATGGGGGCGGAAATATTTTATGCCGGCGAAGTTAAGTTGCAATGCCCAACGTGTCGAAATGCAATTGAGATAAGTTACGAAGCCTCGGAATACCCCGTTGGCGTACCAAACTATAGTGAAACACACGCTCATGGCGCTCAAATTATCCGTGGCTTTGCAGATGTTGACGTGGACTTCGAAGATGAAATTTATTCATATGAGGAGGAGTCTAGGCTCTATCTTCCTGACGAAAAGAGGATCATCACTGATTTATGCTCCGGGGTTTCGGAGTTAATAATTGCAGCCAATAATAATCCGGCAATCCTCTATGACCTTGACCCAAGAAAGTTCGAGGAACTCATTGCGCACATCTTTTCATTACATGGGTTCAGGGTTCAGTTGACAAAACGAACAAGAGACGGTGGCAGGGATATTATTGCAATCAGGGCGGACCTTGGAATCAAATCCAAATACATAATTGAGTGCAAACGCTACGCGCCTAATAACCCAGTAAGTGTTGAGCTGGTTCGCTCACTCTACGGCGTACAAATGCAGGAAGGCGCAAACAAATCTGTATTGGCTACGACTTCTCGCTTTACTCAAGATGCACGTAGTTTCGCAACATCGCAAAACACTACTGAGTGGTCTATAGATCTAAAAGATTTCAAAGATATACGTCAGTGGATTGGCACCGCAGCTAATAAGTCATTCAAGGGGATGCGCTAAAGCGCGCCCCTTAATCCCAACGGTATTGCTACAGAGCTGAGGACCGCTTTATGTCGGTGCGATCTCGGCACCGAACTTCCGCACGTGGCCGGATGCCAACCGTTGCAGAATGGCCAACTACAGTCTGTCTTGAGATAATTGAATTGCCAACCTCGCCGGACTCGAATTTCGGGAGTTTAGAGGGAGGCAATTCTTAAGGCTTTGTCGACCGCCTGAAGTTCTGTGCAATGATCGTCCGGTGGTTGCACAGGACCCGTCGCGGCCTACCGCTTTTTGCATCGTTACCCTCATCGGGCAGGTGATTAGGTTTATTGCGCACGCGTTGTTGCCGAGTTCTATGGGCTTCATACTAGTAGCTCTGCGGTAGCGGTCGCCTCCAACTCATTGTCGTGCCGTGCGATTTGTTGAGGCAGCAAACTAACAAATCGCGGGTCAGTCGAGTTGATGGACCAATGGCTGATGCCGTGGTTTAACGTTGCTGCGGTACACTTCTTAGATGCCCCTCTGCTCCTACAGACCGCCAAAGGAGGAAGACCATGGTTGATATTCCAAGCATCACTGCGGCCATTACGGGCCTCAAGACAGCAGCCGAAATCGCGAAGGCCATGAAGGGTCTCCATGACCTCGCGGATGTTCAAACCAAGGTCATTGAGCTTCAAAGTGCAATTCTCCATGCACAAACCAGCGCACTTGCGGCTCACTCCGACCAATTCACAATGATACAGAAGTTGCACGAGCTTGAAACAGAAGTTCGGCAAGTGCGGGCATGGGAAGAAACCAAACAACGCTATCAGCTCATCACGCCATGTCCGGGCTGTCATGTATATGCGTTGAAGGAATCCCATAAGAATACCGATCCGGCACATTGGATTTGCCCTCACTGCTACGAAGAAGGAAGAAGATCCTTACTACTGGTTTCTGGGGACCATAATCGACGCGCTGTTCAGATCATAAAATGTCCGCACTGCGAATTTTCACACGAAACAACAAGCGAAAGTGAAACTGAGCCTAAATATGCGTAGACCATTTACGCGCTTACCCATCATCTCGGCTGGCTTCATCTGCCATCACACTGCTACCAGCACAGGACAAATCAACCCCATCAGCATCAACCGTGCCGAATTCCTCTTCTGTGGTTTCTTGTGGGGTTAGGTTGTCAGAAGTTGTACTAGGGGTAATTCATCAACCTCAGGTCGCCGTGCCCATGGGCACGGACCGGTCGGTCATCGCACACGACTACGGAGGGACGTCATCACTGGTTGCTGTCCTGCAATGCTTTCATTAAGGCCTGAATCGTCAACGGCGCATTCCCCTCGCTGCGATTGTTGACAATCACGTACGCTCGCCGATTCTCAAGGATTGCCTTTTTGACCAGATCTACGGTATCCCACCGCATCTCGGGCAACTCCCCCACAATCTTGTCATACGGTTCAGCCCGCTTCTTCGCTGCCTCGTAGCTCATTTTCAACGGAGTGAGGAGTCGCAGCACGGTGAACGGAGCGGTGAAGCGTTCCATCCGCAGATGTTGCTCTGCCAATCCCGGCATGTCACTCCAATGATTGTAGACATGTGCAACTCCGTGTGTCTCAAGCGTCTTGCGATACTCCTCTCCTAGCAACCCAGCATTGCGAATCTCCACCGCGCACCTAAAGTCGTTGGGAAGTTGGCTGAAGAAGGTATCGAGGCGTCCACAGAACTCCTCGGTGCTCATGCCGTGGCGTTGGAATTCGAAGAGAAAGGGGCCGGTGTGGGGGTGAAAGTTGGCCTCGCGATACGGCGTGAGGACCAGATCCTTGAAGAGTGTCGCATCCAGAAAACGGGGATTGAGCTGTCCCGCTTTGGCCCCATAGCGGCCCCGCCGCGCAAATTGCGGGATCGTGATCTCCTCCCAGACCTTGAAACACATCTCGAAGTCTGCTGGAATCTGACTCAGGTAGTGTCGGAGTTGATTGGCGGTGGGGGGCCGATAGAAGGTCGAATCATTGCCGACGGTTCGAAAGAGCGGCTCGCCCTGGTAGTGATACTGGCAGTATTCCCCGAGACACTCGCGTGCAAACCTGCTCTTGGCATAGGTCTTCTGATAAACCTGCCCTTGCCATCCTTCATAGGTCCAGGTTGAGGTGCCGAATCGAATCAGCGGTGAGAGGGGCATGAGGAGGCGATTCTACAGGAGGTCTCTCCTCGAGTCAGCAACCAGGTCTGCGGAACGTGTTACGGACTAGGGACAGCCGATCGGGACGAATCCCCGACCGAACAATCTGGAGAGTGTGACGTATCGCGTATTGTCATAGAAGGAGTAGCTTGGTCCACGCTGATTGCGAGCGGAGAGATCGCCGCCATAGGAGGGATCAGACCCAAAGAACATCCCCCCACGGGTCTTTTGCACCAGATGCATCCATTCGGAATAGAGCGAACAGACTTCTTCCTGCACCGATCCGGACGGCGCGATGCTGGCGTGCCAATCACGTGCCCAGTCCGGGACCTGGCGATCGGCTCTCGCAGACACCCGTCCGTGAGTCGAGGCACTCTCCCGAGGTGGAGTCGTCGCCGCTGGAGGCATGGCTGGCCACGTCGCCCCATCGGGGACGGCCGACAACGGTTTGAGCATCATCCCGTGGCACCCCGCCCCTTCTTGATTCGTATAGCGCGACGTGCCGTCTGCTTGGGGACAGTCCCACATGGTCTCCGTTGCATCGAGGGTGTCGGCGAGACTGGGTGCCGTCGGGGACAGGATCACCATTCCGGCAGACAGCAGCAGTGTAGAGAGCAACTGCATGGGACACCTCCCGAGTACATGGGGGAGGACGCCAGATCGCGCATCGGGCTGGATCCGTGTGGTGGTCATATCGACAGCGTACGCAAGGCCGTCGTCAGGGGTCTATGCCACCTTGGGTGGGATCTTCCACACCTGTGCGGTCACGTGCTGACGGTCTCACCCGCCTCGATCGGCGACTTTTCATAGCGAGAGGTCAGAAGTCGCAGCTCCTTCACCGTGAGCGTGACCGTGGAGAACTGCTCCTCCACACGACCCGTCACGATGTAGGCGTGATTCGTGGCGAGGAGATGGCAGACGCGGCGATAGACATCGGGAAAGACGGCGGCATCGTAGAGCGCGGTCTGATCCTCCAACGTGAGGAACTCCATTGGCTCGCCCGTTTTGGTCGTGATCACCTTCTCCGTCACGAGCCAGCCGAGCACGGTCACGGATTCTCCGATGTGATGAGAAAGGTCTTGTGCCACGATGTGCGGCGTCCGAGCGAGGACATCGGCGAACAGGTCAAGGGGATGACAACTCAACGGAAAGCCGAAGAGCTTCAGCTCTAGGGCGAGTCGTTGTTCGAACGAATATTCCGGTGGAATCGGAATCGAGACCGCTCGTGTCTCTGCGAAGGAGGCGAACAGTCTCCACAGCAACGCCGGTCTGGTGAGTGCTCCGGCGATCGCATCACAGCACCCCGCCTGAATCAGCAGCATGGCTTGCGCGAGGTCGGGTGTCAGTCGATGGAGAACGTCGGCCAGCGATCGAAACGCTCCGTGCGCCTGTCGCTCCACAACGATCCGTTTGGCGAATGCTTCCTCCAGCCCCTTGATCTGCATGAGACCGACTCGAACGGTGGTCCCTGATCCCGTGTAGGCCCAGGTACTGGCGTTGATGTCAGGCGGCAGGATCGTGAGGCCCATGCGCCGTCCTTCCGAGAGGTAGGCACGGGTCGAATAGTAGCCGCCCTGGTTGCTGATCACCGCTGCGATGAACTCGGCCGGATAGTGGGCGCGCAGATAGGCCGACTTGAAACTGACCTGCGCATAGCTCGCCGAATGGGGTTTACAAAAACTATAGCCGGCGAAGCTCATGATCATCGCCCAAACCTGATCGATGACGGGACGAGTGAGCCCACGCACGGATGCCCCGTCGTAGAACTGGCGTTGATAATCTCGGAGCTGTCGCGCCTTGTGTTTCTTACTCAGCACCTTTCTCAACTGATCCCCGTCTTGGACCGAGAACCCGCCGAGCGCCACGGCCACCTTCATCACATCTTCTTGATAGACCATGATGCCGTGGGTTTCCGAGAGAGCCTCATCGAGAAGCGGATGAAGTGACTGATAGCGCTGCCCATGGGCGCGACGCACAAACTCATCCGCGAACACATTGGCCGCAGGACGGATGATCGAGGATACGATCACCAGATACTCGAAGACATCGGCCTGGGCCCGTTGTACCGGTGGCATGCCCATCCACAGTTTCTTGAGGAGCTGACGTGTCGCCGGCGACTCGACGTAGAAGCAGCCCATCGTCTCCCCTCGTCGAATCACCTCGTTCGTGGCAGAATCGCTGAGGGGGTCCCAGGTGGCATAGTCGATCAGAATGCCCGTGTTGCGATGAATGGCCGCGATGGCGTCGCGGATCACGGCAAGGGAGCGATTGCCCAGCAGATCGATCTTGACGAGTCCCGCCTCTTCCGTTTGATCCTTTTCCCATTGGATCACTGGATAGCCGGAGGCCGAGATCTCCACCGGCACATAGCGACGGATCTCGTCGGGCACCAGCACGACGCCACCAGGATGGAGCCCGAGGTTGCGGAAGTGCCCTTGGAGCTGGACCGACCAGAACACGATCTCCGGCCAGGGCGTCGTGAGCTGCAGGGCTCGGCAGACCTGGACGGCCCAGCGTTGTACTGTCATGCCCACTTCGACCTCGACAAAATCGGCTCGTCGATCGAGGAGGTTCAGGGCTTTGCCGATTTCAGCAGCAGGAATTCCGTGCACCTTAGCCAATTCTCGCAGCGCGGCTCGCGTGGCGAGGGTGTTTTGATTGGCCATCATTGCTGCCTGATGATGGCCATAGTGGGTAAAGACCCAGTCCAGAATGGCAGGCCGTTCATCCCAGGGAAAATCGATGTCGATGTCCGGCGGATCGTGCCGACCGGGATTGAGGAATCGTTCAAAGAACAGGTTGTGCCTGATCGGATCCACATGGGTGATCCCGAGACAGTAGGACACGATCGAGGCGGCTGCTGAGCCACGGCCACAGGTCCGGGGCGCTTGACGAACGATTTCATCCACGACTAAGAAATAATCGGCATACCCTTTCGCCCGAATCACCGTGAGTTCCTTCTCGATCCGTTCCTGCACGACCTTGGACATGCTCCCATAGCGCCATCTCGCTCCCTCGTAGGTCTTGGTCTTCAAGGTGTCGAACGCTGAATCGGCGGAGAGTTGGCGAAAGGAGGGAAAGATGGTCTCTTTGAAATCCCAATCGGTATGGCATTGCTCGGCGATCCGTCTCGTGTTGGTGAGTGCCTCGGGGACATGGGGCAGATGCCGGGCGAGCGATGCTTCGGACATGAGCCACTGTAGAGGCGAGGCACAGTCCTCAGCTCGCACGTGGGAGAGGGACGTATTCTTCGCAATGGCTCGTAACAAGCGATGGGCTTGATAATCGGCTGGCTGGAGAAACGCCGCTCGCGTGGTGGCCACCGGGGGAAGGCCGAGCTGTCGGCTGAGCAGGACGGCATCGTGTAAGTGGGGACCCGGCGTCAGCTCCACATAGAGATCGTCTAGCGAGGCGGCACGCCAGGCTTGGATGGCCGGACCATCGTCGGACAAGATGACAAGCCCGGCACGATGCTGCGCGACCGATTCGATGAAGTGGAACGACGCATCGCAGTGGCGAGCCGAGAGCAGCCGACACAGATTGGCGTAGCCCTTTGGAGTTTTTGCGAGGAGGACGGCACGATGCGGATCATGGACGAGTTCTGCGCCCAAGATCGGTCGAAGTCCGGCCGCTCGGGCGACGTCGAGAAAGCGGATCGCGCCATAGAGCCCGTTGCGATCCGTGAGGGCTAGCCTCGTGCCTCCTTGATGGCGCACGGCTTCACAGAGGGCCTCCAGCGTGGAGACGCCGTACATCAGTGAATAGGACGAATGCGTATGGAGATGCACGAAGTCGGCTGACACTCACTGACTCCTCCCGTACCGGATGGCGCGTTCGCCAAAGCGAGCATGGAGTTGATCGAGGGCCACTGCGAGTTGCTTGGCGCGGGCCTGTCGTCGTTGCTCGGCTGGTGATCGGTCATCGAATAACCGGATTTGTTCAGCGTATCCCGTCAGGCCGCTCAGACTGATTGTCATCTGCCGGAGACGAATCCGTCGGGTGAAACACCGTTGAAAAAGAGACTGGAGCACAGGAGCCAGATCGCATTCCCAACAGGTGTCCGTAGCGAGCCGCTCGCGCTTGGTGACTTCCACCTGATCGCTGTAGCGAATCAGGAGCGCGATCAAGCTACACACACGTCGTTGACTGCGGAGGGTGCGGCAGAGTCGTTGGAGGCCATCGAGCAATGGGCTCCACAGCGCCGGATCGTCAATGGCGTCCGGCTCCACGAGGATCGTCTCATCGAGACAGGGTTGCACGGCGGGCGGCAGCACCGGGAGATGATCGATCCCCTGCGCCCAGCGAGAGAGCTGTCCGGCATAGTCACCGAAGACGACTTCCAGCGCATCGAGCGGACTCTCGGCCACCTCCCCGAGTGTGAGCAAATTGAGGGTGTCGAGCCGTTGAAGCACCTTCCGCATGCAGGGTCGATGCAGACCAGGGAGCGAGCGTACGGACAGTGGCGACATGAAGACCTGTTCCGACCCAGGCCGGACATCATAGAGTTCGGAGGGCGCCATTAACGTGGCGGCCATCTGGGCCACGAGTTTGTTACTCCCCACTCCCGCGACGCCGTCGAGCTGCGATTGAGTGAGGACTTGTTGTTGCACGGTCGCAGCCACGTCTGAGGCGGGGCCAAATAATTTGCCAGTCCCAGTGACATCCAGCACAAAAGTGCCGGGTTGTGCCGGTTCCCAGAGCGGCGCATAGCGCGTGATGGTACGGAGCAGAACCTCGTCGGCATAGCGGACTCGTTGCGGATTCGGAGAGAGGACCTCCAGCGAGGGACACAGGCGCCGGGCGTGATCGAGCGACATGCCGATGGCGAGTCCTTCTTGTTGCGCTTCAACAGACACGTCACAGAGGAGCGCGCGGGGGGTGCTCAAGGGGGCAATAGCCACCGCTCTGGTGCGGAGACTTGGATTGTGCAGACGGGCCACGGCCACTTCAACGGAAGGAATCCCGACACAGACGATCTGCCGGTCCATGTGGAGCTACTTTTTCAAGTGGCGAATAACGCCGACGACAAGCCCTTCGATGCGAAAAGTATCGTGTGTCTGCACGATGATCGCCTGCATGGTGTCGTTCGCGGGATGGAGTTCGATTGTGCCGGCTTTGCGATAGTAGGTTTTGATCGTGGCCTCCCCGTTCACCAAGGCAATGATGGTTTGCCCATTCCGCGCCGTGTGCTGCTTCTGCACGACGACCACATCACCGGGTAGAATCCCGTCGTCGCGCATAGACTGGCCTTTAACCCGCAGCGCAAAGGTCTCGCCGCGTCCCACCATGCTCTTCGGCACCTCGACCCGTTCCATTTGCGCAATCGGTTCGATCGGCTCACCTGCCGCGACGATCCCGGCCAGAACAACCTGCGCGGTCCCGAACGTACTCAACAGCAGTTCCGCCATCCCGGGGATGCGCCGGGTGCCATCCTCGTACCGAATGATCGAACGACGCGTGGTCTTCAACTGCTCGGCCAAATGAGCTTGGGTCAACCCGAGCTGGAGTCTGGCTTGACGGAAGTCCGTGGCACGCATGTGACCAATGGTCACATAGAAGAGAGCACCTGTCAAGTCAGGCCTCCGAAAGCTGTCACGAGCCCATCACTTCCGGTAGTTGAAGGCTGTTGTCAAATATGACAATATACGAAACGTATGGATCGTCGTGGTCACTAATGCCAGATGTTCGGAAGACGCGGCCTGTCTCGTGGATCAAGGCGGCGCTGAAGGAATTCAGGACCTTTCCTGAAGGCGTCCAGTCCATCTGCCTCGCGGCCCTGACGATCGCAGCGGAGGGCGGCAAGGCAGATCTCGCAAAACCACTGCAGGGCCTCGGCTCTGGCGTCTTTGAAATCGCGTTACCGTTCAGGGGCGATGCATTCCGCGTCGTCTATGCGGTGCAGTTGGCGAACGACATTTGGGTGGTGCACGCGTTTCAGAAGAAATCCACCACGGGCAGCAAGACACCACCACGCGAGATTGAGGTGGTCAGGAATCGGTTGAGGCATGTGAAGGAGATGTTCACATGAGAGGAAAAGAGGAAATAGAAGTCGTACGTGGTAGCGGCAATGCGTTCCGAGATCTTGGCCGGATCCATGCGGACGCCGATCAGTTCAAGGCGATCCTTGCCACCGAGATTATCAAAACTCTGGACCGGGAACGCCTGACGGTGCGAGGTGCGCAGGCGCGGACCGGCATCGCTGCGGCCGATTTTTCTCGCATTCGTCATGCCGATCTTGGACGCTTCACGGCTGACCGGCTCATCACAGTGCTCAACCGTCTTGGGTCTCGTGTCGAGGTGAAAGTCCGCGTGCGCCCTACCAAAAGCGCGGCCTAGAGACAGTCGATCTCTGGCCTACTCAGCGTTGGCAAGCCTGTTTGATCGTCAGTCACCTATTACGCTCGCATGACCACTTGATCCACGTTTCGGTCGTGCACAGGTCCACCGTCTCGCAGTGTGTCATTCGGCGTCGAATCGCGCTCAGCAGCCACTCTGGCGATCACGCAGTTGCCTGATGGCCGCCGACTGATTCACGATCACTCGAGGAACCGCCAGCTTACTCAGCTCCCATCTTCACGAGCGTGACACCTTCCTTGTGGTGTCATAGACCATTACCGTCTCGTTCGTGAATCAGCTCTGCGCCGCCTTGCTGCTCATGAGCAGAGACCGGCTGGTGTGTTCGAACCTGGTGCCAGTGCGGGTGCGTCCTCGTCCCTGGCTTTCCACCGTCGGGCTGCGTCGATCACGCCAGCCTTGCTGTCATTCCTCCGCTGTGCGCCCGTCGGTTCGCCAGGTGGCCTCGTCCTCTCTATCTCCTTTGCCGTCGCTGTGTGGCCTCCACCTCCTCGTGAGAGGCCAACACATCAACTCTAACCAAAGGAGATCAGCCCATGGCACCTCAAAACAACAAACCCAAGCCGGTGACCACGCTGCGCTGCAGCAGCATTCAGGCGAGCATCTGGAAGAACGAAGGCGAGAAAGGTCCGTTCTACAACGTGACCCTGTCCCGCTCGTACAAGGGGCCGGATGGCACCTGGAAGAATTCCGAGTCCTTCGGATTCGCCGACCTTGAGGCTCTCTTGGTTGTCGTTCAACAGGCGAAAGTCTGGATCAGCGAGCAGTCGAGCCGCTGACCATCACTGGAAGCCTCCGACCCTTGCGTCGGGGGCTTCCATCACCTTAAGAAAGAAAACATATGATGAATATCTATCGAGACTTTGCAACAAACTTGAATCAACTCCTTGGTGGTCATTTCGCTGTTCGTATCACGGTGTCAGGCTTCATGCCGCTGTCTGTTGAAGAGATCGGCATCGACGGAGAAGGACATCGGCTTGTGTCTTTGTGTCACTATGGCGAGCAGAACGGCGACCTCATGCGCGATCCTGATATGGTGTTCATGTTTCAGCATGACCCGCACGGCTCAATCGCTGAACCGGTGTCATTCAGGAATGACTATCTGGGGCTGGATCAAGAGGTGTACCACTACGATGAGACTGGCAAGCGCACCCATCTGGATACGAAACTGAAATCGCAGTTGAGGGAGTTTACGCAGATCTGGTTTGCCAATCTGAACGAGCAAGGATTTTTCGGAGACCAGGCGGTTCGCACAGTCCTGTCGCCGTAGTCATTCATGGGGCATGATCGGTATCGATCGTGCCCCTATTTCTTGCGGTGGTGATCGGCAAACCGAACGGTCGTAAACCTCGCAGAGAGCCACTCGGCCCACTTTGCCGCTTTCCGCATGACACCCATCCGGTATCGAGCATTGTGTGACGGCGTGCGCGAATGGTAATTGGCGACTCGCGTCCAGAGATCCCCTCGATCATAGAAGATATGCTGCCGTAACCGCCATGCGGCCAATTCATAGGGATAGCAGCCTGCTTGCTCAACATCCGCAGCCGTAATGCCGTAAGGCTTCAAGTGGTGCAGATAGGACGTGTTGAACTGCATGGGGCCAACATCATAGGTGCCGTTGGTATTTTTCACCCATTGCCCCGGCTTGCCCCCTTCCTTCTCCGCCACTGCCAGCACGATGTTGGCCGGGGCTTCGTACTTCACCGCCGCCACGATCGAGCAGACGACCCGTTCCTGATCCTGAGGAGGCAGATCCGCCACCATCATCACTGACCTCAGCGTACCAGCGGACAGGCCGCTAAAAAGGCGGGCCCGCCGCCAAACATCTGCACCGCGTGGTATTTGGCTAACGACGAGGCGCACTCGGCAGGAGCCGATCCGATCGCGCTCAGACAGAGCAGGGCTTCGCAGGCGTCACGAGCTGTCCCTGTGAGCAACGACAAGGCTCCACTGTTCGGGCTCATCCCAGGGGGCAACGGCGTGGCTCCTGGTAACGCTGGGACGTTCGACATGGCCGGGACTAGTGGACTGTAACGATTGATTCGGGAGTAATTCGACGTGACGCATCGAAGTA
>ERZ1292630.271-Hain-H41-02um-R3-271-length-55325-cov-15_pt1 | contig 55325 bp, 48 predicted proteins | sample MGYA00564408_ERZ1292630 | MGnify/ENA primary metagenome ERZ1292630 (study PRJEB36523, sample SAMEA6512641) | groundwater metagenome | collected 2019-01-08 | study: AquaDiva: Metagenomics assemblies of 32 groundwater samples
CCATCTTCGCATCAATAATCAGAGCGACGAATCGATGAATGTAAGACTTCTAACGAGGTTGACCGATTCAAAAAAATAGCGTACAATAAGTCCATTCAAAAACGATGCACATTGGACAATAAAATATAAAAAAGGGGGTGATTATCATGAAGGATCTCGTGTTACTTTCTGAAATAGCACAAGCGATATCTGCTAAGCCGTTTCGGGAAGCGCTGGCCGTTGTTGCGGAAAAGGCGGCACTGATGATTAATGCCGATCATTGCTGCTTTGTCATCAGAAACAAAGAAAAAAAGTTTGTGATCAAAGCGGGATATCCTTGTGGTGTTCATGGGGTAGGGCAAGAAATTGCCGGCGAGAGCGCCGCCATCATGAAAGAGATGGAACGCGCCCACCAACACATCAGGCTTATCGTCAATCCTGCAAAAAACCCAAAAACAGCGCGCTATCTCAAGGGGTTTGCGGAGTATCACCATCTTTCCGCTGTTCTTTTTGTGGCTCTCATCTCGAAAAAAGAGCTGATCGGCTTTTTGGTGTTTGACTTCGTCAAACACGCAAAAAAAAGAATTGGCATTGCGAGGATTCTCGCCGATTTTATCGCATCGCAGATCGAAACGATGCGCGAAAAAGAGCGCGAAAAAGAAAAAATGAGGGTCCTGCAGAACCTCAGCCTCTTAGGAGAGCAGACGCTGAGAGCGGCGCATTTGATAAGAACGTACCTCACGAAAATCGGGGGGCATGCTCACCATTTGGCAAAGAGCATAACGCTCGCCGACCACGATCGGCTTCATGCATCTGTTGTAGCTCAGGAAATAATCGATCTGGAGAAAGACCTAAAAAACATGCTCTTGATTTCGCGATTTTCTCCGGAAAATCTCTATCCTGAAAAGTGCAATGTTGACGATGTTTTTCAAAACATCGTCAAGAGGCTTCGCATGCTTCACCCGCATCATCCCATTATTAATTTTGATCCGGGAGAACCAATCCGTCGTTGTATGATGCTCAACGAGGATTGGATAAAAAACTGCGTTGATGACATCGTGGGAAACGCGATAGACGCGCAGGCGCAGAACGTTTGGATAACCATGGGAATAGACGAGGCGGACGAAAGTCTTCTCGTATTCATTGAAAACGACGGAGAGATGTTGGATCCGGCAAAAATAAACGTAAAGGATCTTTCTGACATCTTTAGCCCGTTTTTTAGCACAAAAGGGAACGGCTCCGGTCTCGGCCTTTCGACCGTACAATGCATGATACAAAGCCACGGCGGAAAGATCTCCGTGGAAAGCAAGGCGGGAAATCCCAACGCGGAAAACCCAGCTCCCTGCACCCGCTTCAAAATATCAATTCCTTTTTAGTCTCACATCGACCCCCCCCGGCAAAACCGCCGGAGGGGAATTTTTTATTACATGATATACTACAGAGCATGGCGCTGATTGCAGAAAACAAAAAAGCGGTGTTTGATTATGAAATACTGAAGCGATACCACGCCGGCATCGTGCTTTTTGGGTTTGAGGCAAAAGCGGTATTCGCCAAAAAGGCGAATTTAGCCGGCTCGTTCGTCATCGTCCGCGGAGGCGAAGCATTTTGGGTGAACGCCAACATCGCGCCTTATCAGCCAAAAAACACGCCCGGGGGGTATGATAAAACCCGCTCGCGGAAGCTCTTGCTGGCCAAGCGGGAAATCGCAGAACTTGCAGGAAAAACAGCCCAAAAAGGCTTGACACTCATTCCTCTTTCGCTGTACAATGAGGGTCGTAAAATCAAACTTGATTTCGGTCTCGCGCGATCGAAAAAGAAGTTCGAAAAGCGGGAAGATATCAAGAAAAGGGAGTTCAAGCGTGAAAAAGCAAAAATCATGAAACATGAATCTTGAAGCTTGAAACATGGGAAAGACGCATGTTTTACGTTTCATGTTCTATGTTTCATGTTCTATGTTTCAAGACAATGGGGATGTTGGGCTTTGACAAAGAGTTTCTTTCACACTATGCAGACCGAGGTCGTCGCCTGCTCGGAAAACGGCGGCACATACCAATAAGTGCAAACTTATTCTCAAAAGTAAAGAATGCAATTGCGTTAAGCTTTGCTCCTCTTTCTTTCGCAAGAGTCTAATACCTCTTGCCATCGGATCTGCTGATGCCTGATAGGGAGAATTCCGGTGTCATATTATCAGGTTGCGCGATACGACGCCGTGGCGTATCGTTAAGCAAAACGGCTTTACGTTCCGGCATTTTGGTTGCTTTCCAGCCGGCGCGCGAGAACAACAAACAACCTACGTTTGGAGAAGTAGTGTGAATAGCTTTTTGGATGCGAGTTCAACTCTCGCCATCTCCACAAAAACGCCACCCGCTGGCGGATACAACCGAGGCGCCGCCAATTATTCATTAGTAATACACAACGCCAATCGCACCGAAACCGAAAGTCAACAACCAAATACAAGCTCCCCAGCTGCGCGTGATCGACGAAGAAGGGAAAATGCTGGGCATCATGGATCTTGCCGCCGCATTGAGCGCGGCGCGCGAAAAAAAACTTGATCTCGTTGAGATCGCCCCTACCGCCGTTCCCCCTGTTGCAAAGATCATCGATTTGGGTAAATATGTCTATCAGCAGGAAAAACAACAGAAAAAGCAAAAAACAAAGCATAAAGCGGGAGAACTGAAGGCAGTGAAGATCGGCCAAGCGACATCAGAGCATGACATGCTGATCAAGATCAAACAGCTTGAAGAATTTCTGAAAGAAGGGTATAAAGTAAAGGTTGAGATGTTCTTGCGGGGACGAGAACGGGCAAACAAAGAGTTCGCACGAAAAAGGTTTTTGCTCTTTTTGGGCAAAGTTACTATGGAACACAAGGTGGAACAACCCATAAAACAGCTTCCCTCGGGATTTATCATCGTATTAGGAAAACAATAGCATGCAAAAAACAAACAAATCGGTTTCAAAAAGAATAAAGGTCACCGCCCGAGGAAAGCTTATGCGGCGCTCGGTCGGTCAAAATCATTTTAACGCACGACAAACGGGAGAAGCGGGAAGAAGTAAGCGCGGATTTGGAGCGGTCGCCGATACCGATGCTCCAAAAATGCGCGATAAAATGCCATTTTCTCGATAAAAATATATGCCACGAGTAAAAAGAGGGGTCATTGCGAATAAGAAGAGGAAGAACCTCCGGAAACACACGAAGGGATTTCGTTCCGGAAGAAATTCTAAGATCTCGCGCATGCGCGAAGCAACACTGCACGCATTCAGCTACATGTTTGCGCACCGCAGAAAGAAAAAAGGTGATTTTCGCACGCTCTGGAATATCCAGATCAATGCGGCATCCCGCGAAAATGGACTCCCCTACAATGCGCTCATCAACAAGCTCGCCACGAGTGGAATCACCATCAATAGAAAGATGCTCGCGCTCGTCGCGCAAGACCACCCTGTCATATTCTCAAAGATCGTCGCGGAAGCGAAATAATCACTGCATTCTCTCTGACAAAAAAACGCTCTCGAGATGAGAGCGTTTTTTTGTTTTTCTTTTATGAGTAGCGTGCTCTTACTTTTTTGTAGCGCGCGCGATCAAAGACAGCGTAAACACCGCGCCACCGATCAAAATGATCGCCGCCCCGGGAGCCATGTCATACGCCTGGGCAAGCGATACGCCCACAACCATTTCACACACACCGAACACAACAGCGAATGCCGTCATGCTTTTTAAACTCCAGGCGATATTTTTTGCCGCTACTACCGGCAGAATCATCAGCGCGCCCATAAGTAGCGTGCCCACCACTTTAATACCAAGCGCGATGGCGAGCGCAAGCGCGATCAAAAAAATAAATTCAGCCCTCCCGTCTGCAACCGTTTCATCCCGTGAAAGTTCTTTTGAAAATGTCGCGTGCGCAAACCGCTTGAAAAGCGCAAACGTAAGCATAATAAGCGATCCGCCGATCACCGCGCCAAACACCGCATCCTCTCTTGTAACCGAGCTGATATCTCCAAAAAGCGCCTCTGCGGCATGCTCGTCAGGAATAAGGATCATACCGATCGCAAGCGCTACCGTAAATGCAATACCGACGATCGCATCAATAGAAAGCGCAAACCGGCGCTCAAGGAAAAAAATAATAATGGTCACCGCGCCAAGCGCCACAAATGCGCCGATAAACGGATTTATGCCCGCAATCATTGCAAGCGCGACCCCGGGGAGCGCCACATGGGAAAGCACATCGGACACCAGCGCGAGCCGCCGGAGAATGATAAACACGCCGAGAAACGATGCTGCGATCGCCACCACAACGCTTAATACAAGAAGGTTACCGTCCATGGTTATGTATGGTCATGTTTATATACCGTGATGTCACCGCCATAGAGCGCGCTGAGATTTTCTTTGTTGAGTACCGCATTCGGCGCGCCTTCGCACAGCATCTTTCGGTTCAGGCAAATGACCCTATCGGCAAAATCGTGCACCACATGCAGGTCGTGCGAAATAATGATGGAGGTTAAAGAAAAGTCCTTTATCATTTCTTTCACCAGATAATAGATCGTACGTTCTCCCTCCACATCCACGCTCGCGGTCGGCTCATCCAATAAGAGAATATTCGGCCGCTCGAATATCGCCTGCGCGATAAGCACCCGCTGAAGCTCTCCATGCGATATCTCCCCGAGATTCTTTTTGAGAAGATGCTCGGCTTTTACATACTTCAAATATTTTTCGATCTCCCGCACCGCCGCATGGGACGGAAACCAAAATCCTTTGCTTTTCCTGCTGTATACCAAAAAAAATTCTTCCACCGTAAAGGGGACCGTTTTATCAAAATCGAACTTTTGCGGCACATAGCCGATGATCGGCTTTTCGTGCCAGATCACCTCTCCCTGGTACCGCGCGCTCCCCAGCAGCGCGCGCAACAGTGTGGTCTTTCCCGCGCCATTCGGCCCGATAATAGCGACATTCTCTCCCTTTTTTATCGTAAAAGAGACGTTATCCACGACCTTCTCCCCTCCCACTTTTATTGATACGTTTTTAACTTCTAAAAAAAGCATATGCGTTTTATTTCTTTTTTTCTTGTACGCGCTGCGCTTTTACGATGTGCGCATGAAGATCTTTGACGATATATTCTGGGTTCACGCCGTGCGACCGCGCGCCGGATGCGATGGTATCAAATTGCGCCATCGAACACCCCACGCAATGCAGTCCGTACTTCAAAAAAACAGCGATAGCTTCCGGATGCGCATGGACCACATCAGCGATGATCGAGTCCTTCGTGATCGCGGGCGCCTTCTTTTTTACGCTTTTTTTTATCATGCTTTTTGCAAAAAATGTATTTAGCTTTCTTTTGCTCTTTCCTCTGTTTCCGGAATTTTATCTTCATCCAGCGGCAATGTAAAGGAGAAGGTTGACCCTTTCCCTTCCTCTGTTTCCACGGAAACATTTCCTCCATGGCGCGCCACGATATTTTTTACCAAAAACAGCCCAAGTCCGCTCCCCTCCGTTTGCCGTTTCACCGCGTTTGCTCCGCGGAAGAATTTGGTAAACAAGCGCACCGCTTGCTCCTTGGGCACGCCGATGCCCGTGTCTTTAATGCTTATGCTCACATATCTCCCCGTTGCGGCAATGCTGATCGTGATCGTTCCGCCGGAAGGAGTATATTTCAGCGCGTTATCGATAAAATTCTGCAATACCAGCTCGATGCGCGCGGCATCGATTTTGAGCGAATAGGTCGTTTCCGATTTTTCAAATATGAACGTAATATTTTTTTCTTTCGCTTTTATGGCGAACGCGTCCATCGCTTTTTGGATCAATTCCTCCAGATTCGCATGATGAAAAACAAACCCGAACTTCCCTTCTTCAATGCGCGCCACATCAAGCATGTCCGTCACCAGCTCGATCATCCGTTCGTTTGACTCATACCCCTTCGTCAGCAGATCTTTTTGCTCGGGAGTGACCGGTCCCGCGTCCTCATCCAACAAGATCTTCATGACCCATTTGATCGCCGAAAGCGGTGTTCGTAATTGATGCGCCGCGACTGAAATGAATTCGGATTTCGATTTTGCGATTGCCTGCTCGCGCGACACGTCGCGAAGCACCTTGAGATACCGCACCACCCCGTGCCGCTCGTCATGGATCGGGATGGTGGAGATCTGTAATTCGATCTCGGCGGGCTTGGTGATTTTCATCTCAATAATATCGGGCGTCCCTTTTTGCAGGCGTATTTTTCGCACATTCTCGGCCAAAATAGGGTATAACACCTGCGCCAACGCCGTGAGTGCGGGGTTTTTATGAATAATACTGGGATGAATGACGCTTCCCAGCACGTCCTCCTTTTTAATACCGAGGATCTGCTCTGCTTTCGGATTTACGAGCGTGATGAGAAAATCAGGGTTGTATTCGATAATACCCGTCTCGAGATTTTCGATCACCGACTCCGTTCTTCTTTTTTCCCGGATGAGCTGGTTTGAAAAATCAACCGCGCGAAGCGTGGTGCGCGTCAGCACCAGCGTCAGAAGCACAAAAAGGATCAGGCCTGAAATGGCAAACACAAGAAATCGGTTCCATGTCCGCCACGCATCTGTATGCTCTTCTTCGGCAACGATCATGAAATTGACTGGCGTGAACAACAACGCGACCGACTGCATTTTCTCCCCGGATTGGTCGGTATACGCACCGAATTGATACGTATACTTTCCCCCTTCCTCTTTGTTCAAAACCCTCTTCACGAAGTCCAGATGCAACAAGGAATTGCCGACCCGCTCCGCGTTATAGTGGTCAATGATCGCGCCCGTATCATCGGCAATATACACGCGCTCTCCTTCTTCCTCGAAGATCTCCCGTGAAAATCCCTCAACCTGCGTGCGGATATCAACATTCACGCCGAACACGAATATACCGAGACCGGGCACGTCAACGCGTTCATACGCAAGAATATTCGGAACGCCTTTTTGCGGCATATGATATGCGCGGGCAGTGAATCCCCCAGTGAGCGCTTCAATAAAATAATCGTCTCCCGCGACATTACGAAGCTCATGCGGCGCAAACACCTTTCCATGCGACACGCGCGCTTTTTCCATTCCCGATGCATCAATAATAAACACTTCGATCACATCGTCTCTGTTCTGCAAAAACGATGTGATCTCCTCTGCGTTAAACGTATCGAATGTCGCGTTGCCGCGCACCTTTTGCAGCACAAAAAGCGCAAGTTCGTCGATCTGGTTTTTTGGATGATTCAGAACGATCTCTTTCGCCTCTATCTCGATCTTCTCCGCTGTTTCAAGAAGATGGAAAAGTACCCTGTCTTTCATGTCGCGAAGCGTCGGGACAAGCCAAACTATGTTAAAGACCACTACGACAGTCAAGCCTGTCGCCACCGTCCGCCATACAGGGAATGCGCGTGCGGTTGTTTTTGATGCGTCGCGTACTTGTTCTGCCATGAAACAATTTTAGGATTTATGAAAAAAGTCGTAGTGATCCCCATCGTTTGCCTGTATGCACATCGACACGGATAGGCACGCGCAAAGGAAATACCGACTCCATGCTATGTCGTATCACTGGCACGACTTCTTTGATTATATCATCCTTTATCTCAAAAATTAATTCATCATGTATTTGAAGCAGTAATCGTACGTCGTCATTGCGCCGCGGCGCAAGCACTTTTTGGGCGATCTGTATCATCGCGAGTTTGATGATATCCGCCTGCAGACCCTGAGTCGGCATGTTTTGCGCCATACGCTCGGCGCCGTTGCGTATCATGGGATTTTGCGAATGGATCTCGGGTAACCACCGCTTTCGCCCCATAAGCGTCTGCGCAACCCCGTATTTTTTCGCGTGTTCTTTTGTTTTTTCTATAAACGCCGCTACGCCGGTAAAATTTTTGAAATATTCTTCAATAAATTGTTTCGCGGTTTTTGCATCAATACCCGCGGTCTGCGCGAATGCGCGCTGGCCCATGCCGTACAGTATCCCGAAATTAAGCGCCTTTGCGGCGTTACGCATTTCTTTCGTCACTGCTTCAAGCGGCACATGATTCACTTCCGCGGCGGTTGAGCGGTGAACATCCCCTCCCGATTCAAAAATACTGATCATCTTCTCATCGCCCGAAAGCGACGCGATGATGCGCAATTCGATCTGCGAAAAATCAAACGCGACAAAACTAAAACCCTCGTCGGCAACGAACGCGGAACGCACCGCCTCGGCAAATTCCCCGCGCTGAGGGATATTCTGCATATTCGGGTCTGACGAAGACAGCCGTCCGGTTGCCGTACCGGTCTGATTAAAAATAGTGTGTATTCTTCCTGTATCCTGGTGCACCGCTTCGCGCAACGCGTCCGCGTACGTACTTTTTAGTTTTGTCACTTCGCGATAGCGAATGATCTCGCCGACAAGCGGGTGTGCGTCCCGTATCTTTTCAAGCTCGTCCGCCTTTGTGCTATAGAGGCCCGACTTCACGCGTTTGGCGCGCGCCGGAAGCGCGATGTTTAATTTTTCAAATAAGATCTTTGAAAGCTGAGCAGGCGAATCAGGGTTGAACTCCTCTCCCGCGAGCGCAAAAATGCGTTTTATCGCTTCGTTTTTTTCTTTCTCGAGATGCGCCGAAAGCGTCTCAAGCGCCCGTACGTCTATCTTCACGCCGACCCGTTCCATCTCGGCAAGCACCGGCACCAGCGGCATCTCGATTTCATACATCACCTTCACAAGCCCTTCAATGCGTAATTTTTCGTCCAGCTTTTCCCGCAGGGCAAAAAAAGAAAATGGCGGCTGGCCGGCAACGCCTTCTTTATGCGCGATGTGCTCAAGCGGATACCCCCGCTCCCCGGGTGCCAAAAGATATGTCGCAAGTATGACATCAAACTCGATGCCGCGCGGCGTGATTCCTTCCTTCCGGCATGCCTTGATAAGCTGCTTGCTGTCGTAGCAGATCTTTTTCACGCGCTCGTCTTCAAGCACGCTTTTAATTTCCGCGAGCGCGCATTGATATAGCGCGCCCTTCTGGGTTGCTACGTGCGCGTGCGCGCCGTCCCACGCGCATGCGATCGTTTTTTCTTTGCTCAGTATTCCGCTGTCTCCTCTTTCCGCCTTCGTCGGCGCGCGCTCAACAACCGCACTTTCCTCATGATGCTGACGATGCGATGCCAATCGCGGGATCAAGCTTGCAAACCCGTATTTTCTGAGCATCTCCTCGATTCCCGCCCGGTCATACGCGCCGAACTTCGCCTTTTCCATGTCGAATGCGATCGGCACGTCGCGCTTGATCGTCGCCAGACTTTTAGAAAAGAACGCCTGGTCCTTGAACGCTTCTATTTTTCTTCTGAGCTTCTCGGGCATCACGCCGATATTTTCATATATGTTTTCAAGCGAGCCGTATTCCTGCAATAACTGCGTTGCGGTCTTTTCCCCCACGCCCGGCACGCCGGGAATGTTGTCTGATGGGTCTCCTTTGAGTCCTTTAAAATCATTCATCTGCCCGGGCGCGATACCAAATCGCTCTCGCACCGCTTTTTCGTCATATACCACCGTATCTGAAATTCCTTTTTTGAGCGTATACACCTCGGTATCGTCATCAACGAGCTGAAGCGTATCAAGATCACCCGTGATGATAATGGTCTTTACTTTCGGCGTATGCCGTTTCGCGAGTTGCGCGATCGTGCCAATGAGATCATCCGCTTCAAATCCTTCTTGTTCATAGATCGGTATAGCAAACGCGCGAACCATGTCTTTTACCTTCGGGAATTGCACCACCAGGTCATTATCCGTCTTCGGCCGGTGCGCTTTGTAGTCGGCAAATTCTTTGTGGCGGAACGTCGGCGCAGCCAAGTCGAACGTCGCGATAACATAGTCGGGTTTCAGCTCGCGGAGCACTTTGAGGAGCACACTCGTAAACCCGTAGACGGCATTCGTCGGCTCGCCCTCATGCGAGAGCGGCGGTAGCGCGTGAAACGCGCGGTGTACCAGCGCGTTCCCGTCAATTAAAACTAATTTTTCTCGTTCTTTCATTCTTATAGGTAAATGTCACACGGATCGTATCCTTAGGGAGCTCTTTTTTAATGCGCCGCGCCCACTCCACAAGCACGATGTTTTCAGAATTGCTCATCGCCTCGTCCAGCCCAATCGCATGCACATCCTTCTCGCTTTCCAAGCGATAACAATCGGCATGATAAAACATCGTAAATCGCGCCTTTTTCTTGAGCGCATGCGTATGCACGAGCACGAATGTCGGGCTTTTCACTTTCTCTTTCACCCCAAGCCCCTCGGCAAACCCCTGCGCAAACGTGGTCTTTCCCGCGCCCAAAGCGCCATCAAGCGCCACAACCACCGCGCCCTTTGCCGTCATTTCCTGCGCAAGCATCTCGGCGAACAGTTTCGCCACGATCTTCGTCTCCTCCGCGCTTTTGGTGGTTATACTATTCACGCTTCTATTGTATCACATCCGGTCGAGCGTCTTTATGCCAAGCAATGTGAGTCCATTTTTGATCACTTGCGCGGTCGCGCGCACGAGATGAAGCCTCGTTTCGCGCGTGGCGCCTTCGGCGCTCAGCACCGGGCATTCATTGTAAAATCGGCTAAATTCCTGCGCAAGAGCATTAAGATATGTCGCCACAACGTGCGGAGCGTCCGCTTCTTGCGCGCTTTTCACCGCCTCCGGGAATCGCGCGATCATGCGCACTAATTTTTGCTCCTGCTCCGCTTCAATAACTATATTTTCTTTTTTAAACACGGGAACATCCCCCGCTTTCCTGAGTATACTCATCGCCCGCGCATACACGTATTGCAGGTATGGCGCGCTGTTTCCTTCCATACTCAGCGCCTTATCCCACGTGAACTTGATATTTTTTTCCCTGCTTTGCGAAAGATCGTTGTATATAATGGCACCAACGCCGACCGCTTCCGCGATCTCTTTCTTTTCCGTATCCGTCAGTTCGGGATTTTTCTCAGCGACAATTTTTCCCGCGCGCAGGGTCGCTTCCCCGATCAGATCTTCCAAGAATATCACCCGTCCTTCCCGCGTCGACATCTTCCCTTCCGGCAACGACACGAGTCCGAACCCATCATGTTGAAATTTTTCAACATCATGCCCCAAAAGTCCGAGTGTTTTAAATACCTGTCTAAAATGCAACGCCTGTTCACCGCCAACCACATAGATGATCTTTACGGGATCGAATTGCTCGAGGCGGAATTCCGCCGCCGCAATATCGCGCGCCGCATACAACGACGACCCGTCCTTTTTCGCAAGTAAAAATGAAGGGAATTCTTCATCGGCAAAATTCACCGCAACCGAGCCGTCTTCATTTTTTACCGCAATGTTTTTTTCGAGACACCGCGTAATCACATCAGCCGTTCTGCTCTGATAAAAACTTTCTCCGAGCAAAAGATCGATGCGCACACCGATCATCGCATATATTTTCTCAAAGTCGTCCATGCTCACTGCGCACAGCTCCGCCCATTGGCGCGCAAGCTCTGCGTCCCCCGCTTCCAATTTTTGAAACATCTCTCTTCCTTTATCCTCAAGCGGTGGGTCATTTTTCGCCTCTTCATGGAATTTCACATATAGCCGCAACATTTCCTTCACCGGTTCTTTTACAAAAGCATCGTCGTCTTTCCACTGCGACAGCGCATAGAGAAGCTTTCCGAACTGTGTTCCGAAATCGCCGAAATGATTGATGCCGATCACGGCATATCCCTGCGACGCATATATCTTTTTCAGCGCTTCGCCGATAATGGTCGAGCGCAAATGCCCCACGCTCATCGGTTTTGCCGCATTCGGAGATGAATACTCAAGTATCACCTTGGTTTTCCTTCTCGTTTGCGACGCGCCGTATTTTTCTTTCCATTCTTCCACCGCGGCAATCGTTTCTTTTCCAAGCGCCTGTGCATTCAGAAAAATATTTACGTACCCGCCGGCAACCTCCGCGCGCTCGATGAATGAAAATTCTTTTTTTACTGCGTCCGCGATCTCACCCGCCACCTCCTGAGGTTTCATTTTTTTCGAGGCCGCAACGGCAAAACATGGCACCGCAAAATCAGCATCCACGCCTTTTGGTGCCGCCGCCAATTCCATGATGCTGTACGCTTCCCCCAAAAAAGTCAGAATACTCCCTTTATATGCAAGAAACGGATATGCGTCCTCGCTTTCCGGAACACCAAAGCCCTCCCCTGTTTTTTCTTTCTGGGAAATAGTTTCTTTGAGTTGTTTTATTTCCTCGAGCCCTATTTTCTCTTCAAGAGCAAACGCGGAAACAGAAGATTCCCGCATCGCATCCGCGATTTTCCGGTAGATATTCATACTCAAAATCTACCCTATTCCTACCCCTTTTGCAAAGGGATTGAGAGTTATTTTCCTGTATCTTCCCATCCCGCCAGCTTAAGCACTTTTTGAATAAAGTCTGTTTTACCGTTTGTGTAGTTACCCTTCCCGGTCGGATCTTTTTGTAATAAACCTTCTTTTAATACAGCATATTCATCCAGCGCTTCCGGATGAGCTCGTAAATAATCTCGAAATAAGATCTGCCGAGGTAAAAACCCTCCTTGATCCGCATACGCTATCGATACGTGATATTCGATGGGATTTCCTTTCGTATAAAAATGCCTTTCCGTACTTGAAGAGTGGAACATATATCCTATGGAAGCAAGGGGCTCAGTAAAAGCATCCGCGTCCGCGCGACTTTTGATCAGTACCGCAATATCAACAATCGGTTTTGATAACAAGCCTGGGATCGAAGTGCTTCCTATGTGTTCAATAGCAATCGCCTTATTCCCGAATATTTCCAACAGCTTGCTTTTTTCTTTATCAAACTTCTCCTTCCAAGAATGCTGATAAGGAAGAAGGGTTGTGTGCGCTATATTTTTCATTTTCTTTGTTTATTCCTTCCAAAATGCTACCATTTCCTCATGAATCTGCCAAAAGTACAATTTACCGATAAGCTATATGCTCAAAAGTTAATCGTGAAACTTTATCGTTCTTTCGGATACTCTTTATCTTAAAAAACAATGAAAGACATACAAGTAAAAGTAGGAGTTCTCATTGCATGCGAAAGCAATATACTTCTCATAAAAGAGTGGTCTAATAAAAAAAACGGGTACTTTTGGAATATTATAAAAGGAACATATGGGGATGTTCCAAATGAGTCCGTGAAAGAATGCGCCATTCGAGAAAGCTTTGAGGAAGCTGGCTTAAAAGTTCGGTTAACGCACCTTTTGCCTTGCGCTATAATGCACGATGAAAACAAATCTCAAATACAGTATAATTTCATTGCAAAAAAAGTATCTGGCAAACCAGCACCTCCCTCTCAGGCGGAACAATTAACAAGAAGCGAAGATATTCAAGAAGTCAGATGGTTCTCTAAAAAAGAAATTAAAAAAATGAAAATGGTTGATTTTATCTCTGAAAAAAGCTATGGAGTAGTTTATGCATGGATACATAAGAAAATATTCCCCCTCTCCTTAATCCGCGAAAATAAAGGCTTTGACGCGTTTTTACGACAAGCGTATCAAGAAGGCAAGCGCAACAAAAACCTTTTTAAGGATTAAGTGCTTTGGGTTAAATTCCTACCCCTTTTGCAAAGGGATCGAGACATAAAACTGCGAGCCTTTGCCTTCGCCCTCCGATTCCGCCCACACATTGCCGCCATGGGCTTCCATGATCTTCTTTACGATAAAGAGGCCGAGGCCGGAACCATCGGTATGCAGTTTCGTCACGCCTTTTGCTCTGCTGAATTTCTGGAACAAATTCTTCATGCTTGCCTCCGAAATACCAAGGCCTGAATCTTTCACCGAAACCAGCACGTCGTTCACTCGCTTCTCAACACTGACCCGCACATATCCTTCATTGGTGTATTTAATAGCATTATCAATCACATTCAAAAACACCTGCCGAATCTTGTTGAAGTCGGCGGTTGCCGTCACTTCCATATGTTCCGGAGCCACCGCAAGCTCAAGTGAAAGCTTCTTGGTTTTTGCGTTCTGCTGAAGCTCCTCCACCACATCTTTGAGTACAGTCGCCACTTTTATCGGTTCAAGAGAGATGGAAAATCTTCCTTGCTCGATGCGGGAGATATCAAGCAGGTCGTTCACGATATAGATCAGGCGTTGCGCGGACTGAAATACCTTCCCTATCGTTTCCCTCACTTTTTCCGACATCTCTCCGTATGATCCTTCCATGATCATAGAAGTATACCCTTTAATGGCCGTGAGCGGCGTGCGCAACTGATGCGACGCGATGGAAATGAAGTCCGTCTTCAAGTCATCAAGTTCTTTCAGCTTTTCGTTTGCTTCTTTTACTTGTTCGAACAGCGTCGCGTTCTTGAGCACGATGCCGATCTGGCTTGCAAGCGTTTTCATCACTTCAAGCTCGTCTTCCTCGATTTCTTCTTTCGGCCGGTCAAGGAAAATATCAAGCACGCCGATCGCCTTGCCTTCGGAGCGTATCGGCACCGCCACGCCGGACCTCAACCCTGTTGCTTTTTGTATCGCCACGCACAGCGTTTCAGATATCGGCGGATTGAGAAAATCGGCTATGGCGTTGCTTTGCTGGACCATGTTGTCCTTGACCGCCCGGATCGACAGCGTGTCGTCATATTCGAAATCGCCGGCGTATTCGTGCATCTGTTTTGGCAATATTTTAAGCGCGATCTTCGTGATCGTGTTTTCCGTGATGGTAACGGGGGCGATTTTTTTGCCGTCTTCAGATACCAAAAGAAGCAAGCCGGCGAGATAGCCGAATTTCTCCGAAATGCCGTCAACAATTCTTTGGGTTATCTCTTTGAAATCAAGCGTTTTGCCGATGTCATGCGTGAACCCCTGGAGCGTGGTCAGATATAGTGTTTTGCGCTTAAGTTGCGCATTCAAGCTTTCCAATCGTTCTGATAGGTCTTTGAACTTGTCTTTCTGCTCGACTTCCTTTAATACGCTACGGATAATAAGCACGCCGAACACCACCACGAACGCCAAAAGTCCCGCTTCCAGTACCCGCTCTTTCCATGTTTCCGCAAGAAGCAATTCAACCAATACCGCAATCCACACCACAAACACCAACAACTCCGTCGCAATGACTTTAATATTAAAAAGGCCGTACCGAAAACTCGCAAGAGCGAGGGCTAAAGGATAAAAAGCAACAAGGATGTTTCCATAAGGTAAAACAGGGACGTTATACCACAAGAAAAAGTTTGTTGCTCCCCCGCTAAACCCAATGATAGATCCTAATAAAATATATTTAGCATTAGACTTCTTTTTATTATTCTCACTATTTCTGTATTGTTTCCAAAGAATAAAAAACGAATAGGAGATAAGACCTAGATAAAAAAGGATCAAGTGGATGCTATAAAGCGTCCCTGGAATAGGCCAAAAAAGGAAAAAAAGTTTTTGTTCAACTCCTTTAATAAAAAACTCTGAAAAAGAAAAAAAGGTAAAAATAAACCCGCTAAAATACAAAGCTTTTATAAAGACTCTGCTTTTCTTATGAAGATCGGAAAAAACAAGAACCCAGTGGAAATAGAAAATGGGAATAAAAATAGCGCCTATCGAAAATAAGCGCGAAAAAAACAACGCGGAGTCTGCATCTTGAGAAGAAAGCCATTGCCAATAATTCAATGCCCAAAAAACAACGGAAAGACTGAGTCCGAAAAATAATTTATTTGCGAGGTCTCTCCAATTTTTTGAAATAACAAGAAACCCGAGCAAGCCGGCAACGAAGGCGTTTACTAAAGACGTTGTGATAAAATAAAACACAAAACAAGCTTATTTTTTACACACTACTACTCCGTGAATATTTTGTGGCTCATATACAATTCGAATATGCGCGTCTCTGAATTTAGACCGCTCCAATATTCTTACAAGATCGTTTTCGCTGCGAAAAATAAGATGGGGCCAGCCAACCACCTCGGTAACAAACCTTCTTTCTTTGTTATTTTTTATGTTCCCAGCGATAAAAAATCCTCTGCTAGTTAAAACTGAGTAAATTTGATCGAACAAAAAAACAGCTTTCTCATCTGGCACATAATCCAAGAAGCCAACCATTTCCACTATATCAAAGCGCGCCTGTTCCGTCTCCTTTAAAAAACCAGAAACAGTATTTTGATGCCAGCTAAACAAATGGCTAATATCGAAGGCGGCCGTTAATTTCTTTGCGTCTTCGATTGCGCTCTCATTTTTATCCATCCCAAACACCTCGAAATCAAAATTATCTTTGTACATTCCTACAACCTCTATGACCGCTCGGTTCGAACCGCACGCTAAATTAAGAATTTTTATTTCTTTCTTGTTTAAAGAGTGTATTGCTTTTATTAGTTCTCTCTTCACTAATTTAAGTCGATTTCTTAAAGCTTTGGCGTGACTGGTTTTCTGCCAAAAATAAGTAAAGAAGCCGTCAAAGATTCCTTTTTCAAAATTTACTTGATTATTGAACGAATAAATCACCTCTAGCGCCTTATGAGTGGTTGCGTGTTTATTTACTGTTTCCGCTTTTTTGCTTGATTTTTTAAATAATCCGCTCGGCAACCTGTTTAGAATAGGAATTAAGAAAATATTGATTGTTTTTCTTATAAAACTATTTGCCTCATAAAACACATGGTCGCTGTCGATGATAATTTCAATGTTTTTAAAATTTTCCATATTTTCTTTTATTTAGATAACAAGATCATGTTTATCATACCAAAAAACCTTTATTTTTCAAAGTTTCTTGACGCGGCCATTCTCCCATACTATGCCGATAAAAAGAGCTGTGCTCCTTCCTTAAATAAAAAGACGGCGCTTCGATTGCCGCCTGCGCTATTCGCTTCTGCCCTAACCCGCTAGGGGCTCCTTTGCTTCTGTGCGTAGCGCGCCTTGAGAAGCGACGAAGCTACCACCAAGAAGCTTTGCAATTTCGCTCATGATCATCTCCGTGCCTTCTTCCAGCGAAATGTCCATGGGAATGCGCATCGGCTTGCCGATGCGCACCGTCACGCATGGCCGCTGAAAACGCAAAAATCGCGACGGCATACGGCATGTGCCGATAAGCCCTACCGGCACGATAGCCGCGCCGGTCGTTTGATGCAAATATGCCGCCCCTTTCTTCCCTTGTTGCAATGTTCCGTCCTTCGACAGTTTCCCCTCGGGAAAGACCCACATTTTTGTCCCTTTGCTCAGCGCGCGAACTGCTTCTTCAAGGTTTTTTTGGATGTCTTTCAGGCCGCGCACCACAGGAACGCTTCCGTTTAAACGGACATAGCTCGCAAACACAATCGATACAGGAAAAGGAACGATGTTTCTTATCATTGCAAACGCCTGTTTTTCGACAAGGAACCGCACCGCAAAAAACCGTTTCGGCACGACACCTTCGCGCGGCATCGCCGCGGCGCATATGGGACCATCCAGAAAGCTTGCGTGATTTGACGCAAAAATGACCGGGCCATCTTCAAGTCCTTGTAAATTTTTCTGCCCTTCTACGCGAAAACAAAAAAACACCTTTAAAAAAAGGTATATAGGCCAATACGTTATTTGTTGGACAAGTCGCGGAATCATGTTTTGCTTATATGTATCCTACATAAAAGCTCTTTTGTTTACAATACAACCAAACACCTGCGGGAAACATACGCAGAGGTGGTTGCCGGCACGCTCCCCCGATACAAAAAGTGGCTGACGGTTGCAGGGTAAAAAGTTTACCCGATAAAAAAGACGGCAATCAAACGCCGTCTTTTTTATTTTAGCTTGCTACTCTTTCGTTTCTGCTTTTTACTTCTTGCTATGCCATCCTCTTTCTTGTCTTTTTGCTTTCCCTGCATTAATTCCATTCTCAGCGTCTTGGGTAAATACTTATTTTTAGGATGCTTCACGATTTTCACTTTCTGAAAACCGCATTGTTCATACGCTTTAATAGCTCTTTTATTGGTAGGCCTTACCTCGAGATAAATATCTTTGACTCCTAAGCGTTTTTCTTTTTTTAAAAGTGTTTTAATCGCTTGGGTTCCAAATCCTTTATTCCAATATTCTTTTTCTCCGATGACGATTTGAGTTTCATGCCATCTTTTTGGCCTTTTTGCTAACGAAATATGGCCGATGACTTTTTTTTCGACAAGAATCATAAAATGGAAATCTCTCTCGTTTAGGACCATTGCGGAAAAATATTTTTCTACTTCTTTATCTGAAATAGGCTTCAAAACACCGCTTGTTGCTGTAAGCAGTTCCTCATCTCTCCACCATTGTGCAAAATATTTTTTGTCAGCTGGTTTAATTTTTCTTAATGAAATTTTGTTCATAAAATAAAAACAGGGCTGAGAATAGTGTATCACTTTTTCTCAGCCCCGTGAATTTGCCCTTAGTGGCAGTTACTTGGTTGTCGGCAGGTATTTAGAACCTTCCGTTTGGGAAGGGGCTTCACCGCCAGACTCGGTCGTTTCTTCGGCTGAGTCTTCTAGTCATACCTACAAAACAAAAAAATCGGGCGATACTCATTGAGTATCGCCCGGGAATAGTAATTCTTACCTTATTCACTTTGCCTGTTGCGATGTTGCAACGGAGTCCTGCTTAGGCTCGCCGGGGTCTTTTGCCTCCAACGCATCCTTATGCGGACTTTCCTTTGTTTTGACCTTAACACGGATTTCGGTAATCTTTTCACCGTCCAAAACCGCCTTGCACTTAGACATGATACACCTCCTGTAAAGAACTGTAGTTATTTTCACCGTCAGGGAAAGAAGAAATTGCGTCAACCTCGCGGTAGGCTTCCACAATTTCTTCCAATAACTGAGATGAAAGGTTGTTAATAATGCCCCGCGCCCGACGCTCGAAGAATGGGAGTAAGCCGCGTTCCTCCGTCTTCCGAATGTACAGACAGTCCCGGTGTAGCGCCCACACGATTATACCATCTTCTTTTGTTTCAAGTCCTATAGGATAGAGACGACAGACAAGAGGACGATCTTGATGAATACTACACCTTCGCCCATCAACACACAACTGACTGCAAAGTGGGTATCGAACAGATAGATTTGGCTTTCCCTGTGGAAGAGTGGAGAACGAATGAATGAATGTGGGTCCTTTGTTAACCTCCACCAGTGGAACGCCATGCTCGTAAAGTCGCTCTGATTCACTCTTTAATAGCCAAATGTAACCCATACAATCAGGGTACTCACGACAATCCTTGCAGTCGAGACAATCCTGCTCGATATCTTGATAGAGATCGTCGAGCGCTGTGTAAAGCTGCTCTAACGTTCCAACACTCTGTTTTCGCGGAACAAAGGCACAATCAGGCGCAACGTTGCCCACAAAAATAACGTGCTCGCTTACGAACATGCTATAACAACACCTATACCCGTTGGTGTAAGCCGGAGCTCTCCGCTCCGACCATGCTTTGAGCGGAAACGAGCCTATGTTTCCTATAGCAAGCTCTGGGCGGCGTTGAAAAACCTCGCTGCAAATGTAGAGATTTCCATCAGCAGTCATATAGATGGCTGTACCATCAACCCAGCAAAGCTCATCTGTTGCGGAGACTTTTTCTCCGAAGACGTCTGAGGCCGCGCGAGCAACTAATTCTGGTAAACGCTTTCTCTGGTCAATAGAGAGCGCGAGCTCATCTGAGAAGCCGAGGGCGCGACCGTCGATAGTTACTTCGTTAAAATGAATACTCCTGCATCCGTGCTCTCTTGCAATTTTAGCGAGGGCATCCAGTTGGCTTATATTCGCTGCGGTGACAGCAACATAAATCGTCGTTGGAATGTTTGCGTTCTTACACTGCTTAAGCGCTCCGATAATTTGCCTGAAGCTTCCTTGCCCACGAATGCTGTCATTAGTCGTCTCATTCGCGCCGTCGAGGCTAATCCCTAGCTCGACTTCTCTCTTCTTTATTGTCTCGAGCGTTGATTTCTGCAATAGAGCGGCATTAGTGATAACGGCTGCCCGCATCCCCAATGCCACCGTCCGTTCGAGTATACTCGAAAAGTCATTACGACTAAAAGGCTCGCCGCCAGTGAAACAGACCTTGGAAGCTCCTGCGGAACGGAATGCTTCCAAAGCCGCCATTGATTCCTCGGTCATGAGTTCGTTGTTTCGAACGAGACCCGACATCGGTAGGCAGTGTTTGCACTGGAGGTTGCACTTATTGGTAATCTCCCAATGAATCTCATGGAGCGACATAGTTCACCTCCTTAATCATGTCGAGCGCATTTACCTGAAACATCTTGCTCACAAAAAGCCGCACTTCGTGTTCGTCTACCTGATCAGCAAACCGGACGATAAGGGCGTGCTCGTTGACAACCGTATTGCCGAGAACGACTTTAGCCATCTCAAGAGCCGTCTCATCGAGCTTCACTGTCTGGTAACGGGTAACCAAGAGCTTCTCCAGATATCGCGTGGTAATCTTTGCATATCGGTTCGGCCGAAAGATTCTGTAGTTTTGTGGATATGTCTTGGACGGCTTTCTATGTTCCACCTTTACCACCAGTTCGGCGACAGGCTTGGAGAGTCCACGGACCGCGTAATCAACGCAAAACTTGTTAGAACAATTCGTGTCAACCTTGCAGCCGCCCGTGCAATCAAGTAGCAAATCGCACGCCTTACACGGCTCGCTGACCCATGAGAGATTACGGAAGATGTCGAGAGCTGGCTTGGTCCAGATCGCCTCAATCGGCTCATCCGGCAAAACACCGAAAACGAGTTGCGACTGATTACACATCCGAAATTCACCCCTTGGGTTAATCGCACAAAAGGACGATCCTACCCCGCAATTCGAGGTTATTCCTTCAATAATCATCCGTTCGTCCAAACAGTACGGAATGGCGGTACCGAATCCGACTCGTCCCCCAAAGATCGTAAAATCATGCTTGGCCTGGATGATTTGTCCCACAGCAACGTGGAATTGGTCGCGTGTCGGCTTCAGATGGTAGCCTCTTGAATTCGTCGCTCCGACACCACCATCTTCATACCGATCTACGTAGATCGACTCCATGTTTTAGGCTGGCACATATTGCGTTTTCATGGACTCGGTAGAGAAAATGAGTTGACCTCTATTATTTCTATACATCAAGCAAGGTCTCCATCGCTCCTTGGACACAGAACAAAATACTGGTAGTTTTATTGCTTTCGAATGTCCGCACTCACGCACTCGTTCTCTTAAATATATGCTGTGCGCACTCGCCAGCATCTGCTCTCCCTACTCCTGATATAGCATAGTATATCATATAGTGATTGACTATGTTTCTGCTTCCTTACCGGCACCGCGGTAGAAGTAACCAGCATCGGGAAAATAGACGGCGTTGTGTTTAACAAAGGAAAAGAAGGGCAGACAACCAAACATCTGCGGGAAACATATGCGCTCGTAGTTGCCGGCGCGCTCCCCCGCTACAAAAAGTGGCTGGCATCAGCGAGATAAAAATCTCCTTGAAAAGATCCCTATTAGAGAGCTTTTCATTTTTATTGTTTAACGGTATGATGGGCAATATGCCCATGCGTGAACATACATTTGAAGAAAAGAGGGAGCAGGCGAAATTTGAAGAGCTGCGCAAGAAAGAAGAAGAAGAAGCGGCACAGCGCTTTTCAGAAAAAACAGGCATTCCTTATGTGGACCTTTCCGCTCAAACTATTAATGCGGAGTCGCTTTCGCTCGTAGACGAGGAAACATCGCGCCGCTCGCATCTCGCGGTGATACAAAAAAGCGGCTCCAACCTTAAAATAGCCGTCAAAAACCCGAAGGATCCGCAAACGATGCTCATCATTGAGAATCTCAAGAACAAGGGGTTTATTGTTGACCTTTTTTTGGTATCGGGCAGGGGGCTTGACCGCGCGTGGAGTTTTTACGCGCTTCTGTCGAAAGAAAAGGAAGATGTGTCCGGCGCGATCGATATCACGCCTGAAAACCTTGAAAAACTCCAGCAGGAAATCCACTATGTTGATGATTTTAAAGACGTGTTTTTGCGCGCAGTGCTTAAAAACGCCACCGCGGTCATTGAGCTTATCATCGCGGGATCCCTTGCGCTTGACAGCTCGGACGTCCACATCGAACCGCGAGAAGACAGCGTGATGGTGCGGTTCCGCATTGACGGCGTGCTGAAGGAGGTCGCGACGATCGATAAAAAAATGTATGCACTCCTCAACAGCCGTATTAAGGTGCTTTCGCGCCTCAAGCTGAACATAACCAACTCCCCGCAAGACGGCCGTTTTTCCATCACGGCAAGCGACACCTCGATTGAAGTGCGCACCTCCGTGCTTCCCGGTCCTACCGGAGAGTCTCTTGTTTTGCGCATCCTCAATCCTAAAGCTATCGCTCTTTCGCTTGAAGATCTTGGCCTTTTACCGCACGATATGGAGCTTGTCGCAAAAGAATTGGCGCGTCCCAACGGGCTTATTTTAGTTACCGGACCGACAGGATCGGGAAAAACAACGACGCTCTATGCTTTTTTAAAAAAAATTAATTCTCCCGAGATAAAGATCGTTACCATTGAAGATCCGATCGAGTATCATATCGTCGGCATCTCGCAAAGCCAAACCAATGCCGAAGCCGGCTACACCTTTTCTTCGGGCCTTCGGTCTATTTTGCGCCAAGACCCCGACGTACTGCTGGTAGGCGAGATCCGCGACATGGAAACGGCGGATATTTCCCTGCACGCCGCCTTGACGGGGCATTTGGTATTCTCTACACTACATACCAACGATGCGCCCAGCGCAATTTTGAGGCTCATTGACATGGATCTCTCGCCAAACATCATCGCGCCCGCGATCAATGTCTTGATCGCGCAGCGGTTGGTGCGGAAAGTGTGCGTGCATTGCTCCACGAAGAGCCCCGCAACGCAAGAGGAGGTCCAAAAAATAAAAGCGGTGTTCGCGGATCTTTCCTTGCGCGTTGCTGCGCCGACGGTCAACGAACAAACGCTGCTTTCCCGCCCCTCCACCTGTAAGCTGTGCAACAACACCGGCTATAAAGGAAGGATCGGCTTGTATGAAATGTTCGTGGTGGGCAAAGACGCGGAGGAAGTTATTATCGCTAAGCCCACGCAGTCGCAGTTATGGGAGCTCGCGCGCAGAAGTGGCATGGTTTCGATCAAGCAAGACGGTTTTCTAAAAGTGCTTTCAGGCATTACCGCTCTTGAAGAAGTAGAATCCGTAACAGGATAAACAAACTATATAAAAAAACAGAGAAAACAAAAAACTCACGAACCTGTAGGCAAAAATCCTAGCCGGAGCCAAGAGTAAAGAATACATCCGAGGAATAGATCAGTCGAAACCAAGCTACCCAGCTGAGAAGCACCCCTATTTAAGATCAACGAGAAAATCTTAATTACCTACAGGTTCGTGAGTTTTTAATTTGTTTGATGTTTAACTATAGCAAACAAATTTGGCTTTGTCAATAGGGGGCGCGTTGCGCTAAAATGTAGTAAAATAGAGGGGTCATTCACCTTCATATGCCTCCCGAGCAAATACTCAAAAAAGAAGATTCATCGCTTGACCTGGCCCTCCGACCGGGACGCTGGGATGAATACATCGGACAAGAAAAGATAAAAAGGAATCTTCGGATTCTTATCGAAGCCGCGCAAAAGCGCAAAGAGTCGATCGAACACGTTCTTCTATACGGCCCTGCCGGACTCGGCAAAACCACGCTTGCCAATCTCGTGGCAAAAGAGATCGGGGCATCTCTTAAGGTGACCTCAGGACCCGCCATCGAAAAAGTCGGGGACCTTGCCGCGATTCTTACCAACATGGAGGAGGGCGACATGCTTTTTATTGACGAAGTGCATCGCCTGCATAAAGTCGTGGAAGAAATGCTCTATCCCGCAATGGAAAACGGCACGCTCGATATTATTTTAGGCAAGGGGCCTTCCGCGCGCACGCTCCAGCTCACCCTGCCGCGCTTTACCATTATTGCGGCAACGACGCGCGCGGGACTTCTCTCGTCGCCGTTTCGCTCGCGCTTTGGAGCGACGCATCGTCTGGAGTTCTATCAAAAAGACGAAATTAAAAAGATCGTTGCGCGCTCCGCGGCTCTTTTGGGAGCGGACATCCTTGATGAGGCGCTCGACGTGATCGCGGACGCTTCGCGCTTCACGCCGCGCGTGGCGAACCGCATTCTCAAGCGCGTCCGCGACTACGCTCAGGTGCACGAGCATACGCCGATCACGCGCGACATCGCACAGAAAGCGCTCGCCATGATGGATATTGACCCGATTGGCCTTGAATCAACTGACGTGCGCATACTGGAAACCATTATTAAGAAATATCACGGGGGTCCGGTGGGACTTAAAACCATCGCCGCTTCAACCTCCGAAGAAGTTGAAACTATCGAGGACATCTACGAACCATACCTTCTGCAAATCGGCTTTCTTGCCCGCAGTATGAAAGGGAGAATCGCCACCAAAGAAGCGTACGCGCATTTAGGTATTCCTTTTGAAGGCGCGCAAAACCAGGGAACGCTGTTGTGAGTAAAAAGTCGTAAAGCTTATAAAGTCCTTAAAGTAAATTTCAATCATCGTGCTTTCGGCTTTATAGACTTTATGAACTTTCGACTCATTTCGGCTGTATGAACTTTTAACTACTGTATATGTCAGGACATTCAAAGTGGTCTACTATTAAAAGAAAAAAGGGTGCGGCGGACGTCCAAAAAGGAAAGGTGTTCGGCAAAATCTCCCGCATGATCAGCATCGCGATCAAAGAAAAAGGGCTTCTCCCCGAGCTGAACCCGGGCTTACGGCTTGCGCTTGAAAAAGCGAAGGAAGCGAATATGCCCGCGGAGAACGTTCAGCGGATCATGAAAAAATGGTCGGGCGAAGGAGGTGAAAAGATCGAGACGGTGCAATTTGAAGGATATGGGCCGGGAGGCGTTGCGGTCATCATCGACGCTATCACCGACTCGCGCAACCGCACGTCGCAAGAGATTCGCCACCTTCTTTCAAAGCACGGAGGCAATCTCGCCTCCCCCGGTTCGGTCACATGGATGTTCGAGCGCTGTGGGCGGATCGTGGTGTCGCTCGCTCAAACATCTTTTGAAACTGTTGAAGCCCTCGCAATCGAAGGGGGCGCGCAGGACATCGAACACGAGGACGATATGGCTCTTATCATCACCAAGCCGGACGAGCTGTTTCAGGTAAAGCTCTTTTTTGAAAAAAACGGTATTGTACCGGAGCGCGCAGAGCTCGATTACCAGCCAAAAAATACCGTCTCCGTCTCGGACCCCGATACGAAAAAATGCATTGAAGATCTTTTGGAAGCTCTCGACGATGACGAAGACGTACAAGATATTTATTCGAACGTTGATTTTATTTCATAGAACTTATTTCCCTATCCTCTTCTCTCTATGATTATTATGGGTATCGATCCCGGAGACACGCTTATCGGCTTTGGGATTATTAAAAAAGAAGGGTCTCGCCTCGTTCTTGTCGCTCATGGATGCATCAGCGTCCCGACGGCAGAAAAAACAACGTCGCAAAAACTGTACGAACTCGAAAAAAAGCTCGGGGAAGTCCTTGTAACCTACACGCCCGATATAGTCGGCATTGAAGATATTTTCTTTTTAAAAAACCTCAAAACAGCGGTGCGGGTCGCGCAAGCCCGCGGCGTCATTCTCGCGACCTGCGAGCGCCACGCTGTCTCTGTTCTTGAGTTCACTCCGCTCCAGATCAAGCAGGCGGTCACCGGCTACGGACGGGCAGAAAAAAAACAGGTTCAAAAGATGGTGCAGGCGATCCTTGGCGTACCGGCGCCTTTTACACAAGACGATGCGGCGGACGCATTGGCCGCCGCAATCTGTACTCACAGTAGTATACTCTTAAAAACCCTTGAACAAACCACCCGCCGCCGCTCTTAATACTCAGGGGAAAAGCGGTTTAATTTTTCTTCTTGGTCGCCGTAGGGACTCAGCTCGTCAACAGCCTCGGGAACGATCTCGTCGTCTTCTTTCGTATCCCACGCATCGAGATCAAGCTCCTCGTCGTTAATAGTATCTGGTTCTTTTTCGACGCCTTCAAAAACGTCTTCATCTTTGTACTCAGGCTTCATAGTGTAAAAACACAACGAGCTTCATTCCGCGCTTCTCTAAGGGAGCGCAAAACAAAACTAAGATGATTAATAATAAAAGATCTCTTTTCGAAGTTATTCTATCAAGTTTTTCTTTTGTGTCAACCTTGAAAGTCTGTCTTTTTATGGTACAATAATGCCACACTGCTATGCCTCGTCGAAAACGCTACGCCCACGCCCCCAAGCGCACAAGGAGCATCTTACGACCGATGTTTGTTCTTTTTTTTATTTTCCTTTTTTTCGCGGCGCTCGGAAGCGCGCTCGCAGGAGCCATTCTCGTGCGCACCTTGCCTAATCCGTTCGAGATCAGCGAACGAAACGTGGCGGAGTCCACAAAGATCTACGACCGTACGGGCAAAACACTCTTGTACGAAGTACACGGCGAAGAAAAAAGGACTGTTGTTTCGTTCGACCGCATCAGCCAGCGCTTAAAAGACGCAACGATCGTCGCAGAAGACTTTAACTTTTATACGCACGCGGGCGTCGATGTTCGCTCTATCCTTCGGGCGGTCTTTGTCGACGTTCTGAGCGGCACAAAAGCGCAGGGCGGGTCCACTATCACGCAACAATTGGTAAAAAACGCTTTTCTCACGCCGGAAAAAACAATTACGCGAAAGATAAAAGAGGCGGTGCTTTCCTATAAGATAGAAAAGAGCTACACGAAAGAAGAGATCTTCACTTTTTATCTTAATCAGATCCCATACGGCTCAAACGCCTATGGTACGGAGGCGGCAGCACAGACCTTTTTCGGCACGTCCGCGGACGCGCTCACGCTGAACGAAGCGGCGCTCCTTGCGGCGCTCCCGAAGGCGCCGAGCTATTACTCTCCGTATGGCCAACACAAGGAAGAATTGATCGCGCGAAAAAACAACATCCTTGATCGTATGTATAAGGTCGGGTTCATTGCGCAACAGGACCTCGACCAAGCGAAACAAGAGCCGCTTGTTTTCCAAAAACAGCGCGCAGACATGAAAGCTCCCCACTTTGTGGTGTACGTGAAAAACTATCTTGAAGAAAAATACGGGGTAAACTATGTGGAAAACGCCGGTCTCAAAGTATACACGACGCTTGATTACGAGCTGCAAAAAACCGCGGAAGAGATCATCGCGCGTATCGGAGAAGAAAACGAAAAAAAATACGACGCGCATAATGCCGCGCTTGCCGCAATCGACCCTTCCACGGGCCAGCTTTTGACCATGGTCGGTTCCCGCGATTATTTTGATAGTGAGAAGGAGGGAAACTACAACGTTACCACATCAAAAAACCGCCAGCCAGGTTCTTCTTTCAAACCAATCGCGTACGCCTCTTTTCTGCAGAAAGGATTTACCCCTGATACTGTTTTATTTGACGTAAAAACCGAGTTTTCCGCCGATCCCTCGCAGTCATACGCTCCTGCTAATTATGACGAGCGCTTTCGCGGCCCTGTGTCGGCAAAAAGTTCGCTTGCGCAATCCTTAAATATTCCTTCGGTGCAAGTACTGTATCTCGCGGGGATAGAGGCCACGGTTGCTCTCGCGCACGACATGGGAGTTACCACGCTGAACGATCTCAGCTCGCTGGGTCTTTCGCTTGTGCTTGGCGGCGGCGAAGTTCCGCCTCTTGATATGGCGTATGCGTACGGCGTATTTGCAAACGACGGCGTACGCCAAGAAAAAACTTTTATTTTAAAAATTGAGGATGCGCACGGAAAAACAATAGAAAAATGGACTCCTAAAGCAAAAAAAGTGCTTGAACCGAACATCGCCCGCACCATCACCTCAATTCTTTCTGATAATACATTACGCGCGCCGGTATTCGGCGAGCGCAGCCCTCTTTTTTTTGAAAATGCGCACGTTGCGGCAAAAACAGGAACAACCCAAAAATATCGGGATGCGTGGGTTGTGGGATACACACCCTCACTTTCTGCGGCAATTTGGGTCGGTAATAATGATGGAACATCTATGGCAAAAGGAGGTGCGGGCATCGCCGCCGCAGGACCAATTTTCCATGCATTCATGGAGCAGGCGATCCGCATGAAAGGATCTGTTCCGTTCCCCTCTCCAGACCCCATCCAAAGCACCAAACCGCTTTTAAACGGCGATTATGTCGGAGAGGTTGTGGTTGAGATAGATAAAGACTCCCAGAAGCTTATCACTGAACGCACGCCGCCGAATAAGATCGAAAAAAAGGCGTTTAAAGAGATCCACAGCGTCCTTCATTATATTGATAAAAACGACCCTCTTGGAGAGGCTCCAAAAAACCCCCAAGACGACTCTCAGTATTATAACTGGGAAGTTGCGGTTCACGACTGGATCGCGGAAAATAAAACGTTTTCGATTCCCACGGAGGCTCCTCCCACGCAGTACGACGATATTCACACGGAGTTCAACGCGCCGCGCGTAACGGTTCTTGATCCGCTCCCCTATACCGCCGTTTCCGACGCGTTTTATGCTCGCGTAGCGGTTTCTTCTTCTTTCGCTCTGAAAGAGGTTTCTTTCTTTTTTGAAGACGGTCTTGTGTATACCGACTCCCAATACCCGTATGAGGCGATGCTAAGCGCCTCAGCGCTTTCCTTGGGGCCTCACACGCTCAGCGTGCGCGCGTATGACCTATACGATAATGTCGGCTCACACGAAATACCGTTCATGCGGTGATCCGCGTTTTTTTAGCTGATATGGCGGATCGTTTCAATATAGATCTTTTCTTTTTCAAGTAATTTTCTTATATCCCCTTCGCGCAAGCGGATCTCGTTTGCCACGGCAAAACTTCCTCCGCGCACGGTAACTTTTTTCCCTTCTTTTTTCACCACGCGCACCTCTTTTTTCACCACCTCGCGGATCGTTTTTTCTATTCGTTCTTTTTCCGTACATGCGTCGATGCGTTTGCGAAGCCCATGCTTCTCAATTGCTTTTGGAATGATTTTTTTCAACGCGACAAACATGGCTCGTTTCTTACATTTTTATCGGCATCGCTACGTACTGATATGCATCGTTTTTTGATTTGAAGACCGCGGGAGCTGCAGAGCCGTTTACCTCAAAGAAAATGTCTTCCTCTTGCATATTTGAAAGTCCGTCGAGAAGATATTTATAATTAAACAACACCTCTGTGTTTTCGCCGCTTATATCCGCGTGTATCGTAGCGGAAAATTCGCCCTTCCCCTGATCTGCCGATCGCAGTTCTATTTCTTTTGCGCTTGCACGTATCACGAGACGAACGTCGTTTATTTTTGACGAGAACAGGCTTGCAAGTTTGAGTTTTGAAATAAATTCTGTTTTTTGTAAAGCGATTTTTGTTGTGCTTGTTTTTGGAATAATTCTTTCATACTTCGGATATTCCCCCGCTACCAGCCGCGATACGATCGTGGCGTTTTTTAGTTTGAACATTACCTGATTGCTGGTGAGCAATACTTCTATCACGTCGTCTGCCGGGGTTATTATTTTTACCAGTTCTCCTGCGGTTTTTGCCGGAAGAATAAAAGATTGTTCTTTTTGTAGTGAGTAATTTTTATTTTTAAATATCGTTTTTTCTGAGAGACGAAAACTGTCCGTCGCAACTATTTTTACCCCGTCGTGCGCGCACACAAATAAGACTCCCGCAATTTCCGGTATTGACGATGAAAGCGCCACAGAATTCATAACCTGCATAATTCCTTTTTGCATATCTTCCCCTTGGAGTGTTATTTTATTTTCCTCTTGTATCTGCGGAATGAGAGGAAATTCATTTTTATTCGCAGTTGGGATGGTTGTGGTTATCCCTTCGGTTTCCAGGAATAGTTTATTATTTTTTTCTTCAAGGGTTATTTTTGTATTTGGGAGATTCGCGATAAATCCTGAGATAAGTTTTATAGGAATTACTACTTCTCCTTTTTTTTCAATTTTGCACGGAATAATTATTTCTACCCCTATTTCCAAGTCTGTTGCGAATGCTTTTAAAAAACCGTTTTCTGTTTTTAACACCACATTTCCTAAAATAGGAAGTTCATGGTTTTTAGAAGCTATTCTTTCAAGAATAAGTAAATTATTTTTTAAATTTTCTTGCAAACAAAGTATGCGCATAATAAATAATTAAATAAAATAAAAAAATTATAGTTATAGTTAGAGGGAATATATATGGGGATAAGAATAAAAAAGAATGATTATAGGTATGTTTTAAAGAAGGATAAGTATGGGGAAAAAAGGGAGATAGCGGACGGGAAAAAGTGTGGGTAAAAAAATAAAAATAAAAAAAGGTTTTTTATCCACGAAATATCCCATCGTTATCCTATGTGTTATACACAATTTTTTTAATAAGATTAAACTCTTCTACAAGGGCATCGTCTTCTTTTAATTGTCCTTCTATTTTTTCACACGCGTGCATAACGGTGGTGTGGTCTCTCCCCCCTATTTTACTGCCGATCGAAGGGTAGGAAAATTTAAACTCTTCTCTGAGGAGGTACATAACGATTTGCCGCGGCTTTACGATCTCCTGCTTTCGCGTTTTAATAAGAAGCTGTTTTTCGTTCACGCCGTAAAAATGAGCGACTGCCTGGATAATTTGTTTTACATTTATGTTTTTCTTTGGCGTATGGATCGACGGATAGAGTACTTTTTTTGCTTCTTCCACGGAAAAAACATTCTTTGCTATCTTTATATGTACTAAAACCTTATTAAGAGCTCCTTCAAGCTCGCGAAGGTTTTTTTGAAAATTGTTTGCAATAAATTCCACAATAGCGTCGTCAAGAACCACTTGTTTCTTCGCCACCTTGTTTTTTAATATAGCGAGACGCGTTTCATAGTCGGGATATCCGATATCCGCGATCATTCCTCCTTCAAAACGGGATTGCAGGCGGTCTTCCAGCGTAGGAATCGCTTTGGGTGGGCGGTCGGAGCTTATAATGATCTGTTTGTTTTTTTCATAGAGAGCATTGAAAGTATGAAAAAATTCTTCCTGCGTTTTCTCTTTTCCGGCAAGAAACTGAACGTCGTCAATAATAAGAACGTCGTTTTGCCGATAGTCCTCTTTAAACCGCTCCATATTTTTATTTTGGATCGCATTGACGAGCTCATTGGTGAATTTCTCGGAAGAAACATATTTTACTTTTTTCCCTTTATATATTTTTAAAACCTCATTACCAATCGCTTGAAGGAGGTGTGTTTTTCCCGCCCCTACTCCTCCGTAGATGAACAAGGGGTTGTAAATCGTGCCGAGGTTTTTCGTGACAGAAATCGCGGCCGCATGCGCGAGCTCATTTGATGAGCCTACAACGAACTCTTCAAATGTGTATTTGCTATTGAGATTGGTTTCCGCGTCAACGCCGGCAAACTCGAATTGATTATCAAGAACAATCTCTTTTTCTTCATCCTCTTTTTTCTTTTTCAGTTTTTGAGGGATGGCGGAAGGAGGCGTTGTAGCGATCACAAACCGAAGATCTTTTATATCCGAAGAAGCGCTCCGCAGTGATTTTAAAATAAATTTATTGAATTTATTTTCAAGCCACTCTTTTGCGAAGGAATTAGGAACGGAAATAAAAACGACCCCATCCTGTTTGGACTGGATCCCGGTGTGTTGAAACCATGTATTGAAGCTTGCCTTCGATACGTTCAGCTCCACCTCTGAAAGCACGTGTTGCCAGAGCTCGCTATGTTCCATAAGTCTCAAGCGCTATAAATCTTTCCAAAGTATACCACCTTGCGGAAGTATCCAGAAATGAAAAAAAAGGGGAAAAACGAGGAATTTCTGTTGATATGATGTGGATATCCTGTGCCCTTCTTTTTTATTCCTTTTTCGCTGTTGACCCCATTACAAGCTCGTCGGTGATTTTCTTATGTACGGTGCGCCAAGGCGAAGCCGCCCTACGGCTTATGTAATATAAAGAAATACTGCATATAAGCTTGTAGCGGGGTTGACTTTTACAGGTAAAATCTCGTATAATTCCTTGCATACAGTATATAAAAAACACATAAAGGACGCAAAGATATGGGAAAAACATACGCACCGAAAAATAAAAAAAGAGCAAGAAAACACGGGTTTCTTAAGCGCATGAGCACGACAACAGGCGAACGAACCATTACAAAAAGACGAAGAAAAGGGAGATCAAAGCTCTCGGTATAATAGTATTGCTGTGCTTATAAGAACACAGAGAGTAGTTAAAGAAAAAGATTTTAACGCCGTGTTGGGAAGGGGTAGGTTTGTAACCACCCCCTTTTTTTTGTTAAAATACATCCGTAATGATCGCGAAAATGACCGGTATGGGTTTATTGTAAGCAAGAAGGTGTCTAAAAAAGCGACGGAAAGGAATAAGATAAAAAGAAGACTGCGCGCGATCATACAAAAAACAACGAAAGAAGGACGGCAAGGACGCGATATGGTGTTTGTGGTAAAAAAGGGGGCACTTCCCGCTTCGTTTAAAGAAATACAAGAAGCGGCTCTTGGAGCGCTTAAAAAAATACTTTCAGCACTTTGAATTACGAAACGCCATCTTCTTCGTTCCGCCTCCGCTTCTTGCCTCGCTGTACTGATATAGTACAGCCTCCCTGTTTGTCCAAGATCCGCCAGTTGGCGGAGATTGGTAACAAACAGCAGTCCAGCGAAGCGATGGCGCAGCAGGGTTCGGCTTCAATGCTCGGCGCGCCTCGAATCTGACATTTCGTAATTCAAAGTCAGCGCCCTTGTAATAATGATATATGTTCTCAACTGTATTTAACGAAGTTTTTTACCGCCCGCTTTTTAACGCGCTGGTGGTGTTATACCAAACAGCGGCGTTCTATGATCTTGGCATCGCCATTATCATTCTTACCGTTCTTTTACGGCTCGCGTTGTGGCCGCTGGCAAGCAAAGCATTGAGGTCGCAGAAAGAACTCGTGTCGTTACAGCCGGAAATTAAAAAGATCCAAGCGCAGTACAAGGATAATAAAGACGAACAAATGAAGCGCGTGATGACGCTGTATAAAGAAAAAAAGGTAAACCCGCTTTCAGGGTTTTTGCCTCTTTTCATACAACTTCCCGTATTATTTGCCTTGTATAGGGTATTTTTTGCAGGATTCAAAGAAGAAAGCCTTACCGCGCTGTATGGTTTCATTCCGAATCCCGGGGCCATGCACCACCTTTTTTTAGGAATGATCGACCTTACCGCGCCGCACGCCGTTCTTTTTGCGGGTATGGCGGGAGCGCTTCAATTTTACCAGTCGCGCATAACGTTGAAAGATCAGCTCGCACGGCAGAAAGGAGCTCCGCAAAATGATTTTTCCGCGCACATGTCAAAACAAATGGCATATGTAATGCCTGCGGCGATCGCGTTCACGGCATATATTCTCCCGACGGGAATTGCCCTCTATCTTGTGGTGTCAACCTTCTTTTCGATCATACAGCAACTCCATGTGAGTAAAAACGGGCGTAAAGAAGAAAAGAAGTGAGTGAGCTCAAAAAAAAGATAGCGCAAAACTTCCTTGTCTCGTTCGGAGGAAGGTTTATCGCCGGGATGCTCGGAATCGTTTCCGTCGCGCTCATTACGCGAACCATCGGGACGGACGGGTTTGGGGCATACAGCACGGTTCTCGCCTTTCTGTATGTTTTCTCGGTGTGCGCGGATTTCGGCCTTCACCCTCTTCTTGCGCGGGAGATCGCAAAGCCGGACGCCGACGAAGCGGCGGTTATCTCCACTATTTTTTCAACACGGGCACTGCTTCTTTTCGCAAGCATCCTTCTTTCGTTTTCGGTAGTGGTGTTTATGCCGTACAGCGCCGCGGTGAAGTGGGGGGTGGGAGTCGCCGCGCTGGGTTTTGTGTTCCAGTCGCTTTCCGGGGTTCTGATGGGGGTGTTTCAAAAACACCTCACAACGGGGGTCCCCGCTCTTGCCGATATCGCCGCGCGCACTCTACAGCTTGCGGCGGCGGCATATCTTTTTTATACCGGAGGAAGTTTTCTCCATTTTCTTTTTATATTCACCCTCGGGGGCGCTGTGCAGTTTTGTGTCGTGTATACCTCGGTGCGGCGGCAGATTCCCTTTCGGCTTGTGTTTCGCACAAAAGCGCTTGTGCGCACGCTGAAAGAAAGCTGGCCGATGGCGGTGTCCGCGATGCTTGTGCTTGTGTATTTCAAAGGAGACACGTTGTTGTTGTCATTTTTGCGCACACCGCACGAAGTAGGAGTGTATGGCGTCGCGTATAAAATATTAGAGAACATCATTTTTTTCCCTATTATGTTTGTCGGGCTGGTCATGCCGCTTCTTTCAAAATATTTTACTGCGGACAGGGAGATGTTTCGAGCGGTCTTTCAAAAAACGTTCGACTTTCTGGCAATAATCGTGGTGCCGCTTGCGGCAGGAGGGATCTATTGCGCTCCCGCTCTCGTGCGCATTCTCGCAGGAGGCGGGTTTGAGGAAGCGGCACTGCCGTTGCGGATATTGCTTATAGCTGTCGTATTTATTTTCTTCGGCGCGCTTTTTGGGAGCACGATCATTGCGGTCCATGAACAGAAAAAGGTGATGTGGGTGTATGGCTCGGCCGCGGCGCTCAATATTACCGCAAACCTTTATCTCATTTCCCGCTATTCATACGTCGGGGCCGCCGCCACAACAGCTGTCACAGAGCTTATGGTGTCTTCCTGTATGCTTTTTATCATTTATAGGGCAACGAGGCATCTTCCGCGCACCGGTGTGCTTATGAAGGCGTGTGGCGCGACAGCCGTGATGATCGCCGTGCTCATTATGTCGCCTTCCCAGAGCTTTTTATTTCTTATAACCCTCGGATCGTGTGTATATGCAGGAGCGCTGTACGCGTTTAAAGGCATCACGCAAAAAGACCTGCGCGTGCTGAGGCAGATCACGATGTTTTCGCGGGAGAACGCGTAGGCACCCGCCCCCCTTTCTTATTTAAGTTTTACGCTGTAGAGAATTCCGTCTATCTTATTGAGAAAAACAAGAATATCTTCCTCTGGGGAGAGTAAAAGATTGGTCGCGTTAAAACCGTTGCCCCCAAACGCATACAGCATTTCTTTTTTGCCGGACTCAAGGTTTATGCTCCACAGCTGTTCTTCGGCGCTGTACAGATTTTTGTAATAATCGTCCGGCCACACGATGTCCGGCATGATTGTCGGCGCCGCGCATACGGCGGTTTTTGCATCTTTCGTAAATACGCATTTTTCGGGAAGCGTTGCTATGTCTAATTTTTTAATGGCCGACCCTCGTTTATCTGCCACCGAAAGCGAGAGCCCTTTCCCTTTTTGCGAAGTTTGAGAAAAAAGAAAGCGTTCTCCGCTCGGAGCCCACAGCGCGGTAAGTCCGTACATATCCGAAAGCACCGTCGAAAGTTTTTGCGTTGCTACGTTCAGCGTCCACAGCACGTTAGGCGCAAGCCCGGAAGGCGTCGTGGAGAGAGCGATCTCGCTTTGCGTGATCCAATTGACCCGCGCTTCTTTAAGGCGGGTGTTGATCACCGTGGATGCGTTTGCGCCGTTTGGATCGGCGAGTGAAATATTATTGATGCCGCCGCCCGTTTCCTGATAATGGTACGCAAGCTTGTTTTCTGCGGGAGAAAATGCAAGCGAATCAATGTGCGCGTCGTAGGGCGATGTCTGTTTTGTCTGGGTGTTGTAGTAGAATGTTTTTCTGCCGTCGGGGTTTGCGTATACCGCCGCAAATTCATTCCGGTCCTTTGCCCAGACTATTTTATATAGATTTTTCAGCGGCGCGAATGCCGTTTCTTTTTGGTTCCCGCCGGTAAAATCAATTTCAAAGATCCCGCCTGTTTTTCCCGCATAGAGCACGCGCGCGCCATTTTCGGTGGTAGTGGGAGAGACTGCCACGTTCGTACTTATCCGCGTAAGCTTTTCATCAATCACGGCAATATTGTCTCCCGTGGGTGCCGGCTGTTCTGTTCCTGCGGGAGGTTTTGTTACCGTGATCCCCGGCTTTTTAAAAAAGAAATAATATACTGCTACCCCCGCCGCCGTAAGAGCGAGAAGCAAAAAGAATATAAGAAGAAGCCTTTTTTTTGTCATTATGTTAACAAGAATTAAGAGGTAAACATCTTATGGAACCATCCTTAGCAGGGCATGATTTACAGCCGCTCGGAGAACATACTGTCGCCTCCATCCCGAAGCATGTTCCATAAGCCCCCGCCACGTTTCTCGCGCACGTTCCTAGTTTAACCGTAGTTGCGTCGAGTATTAATCCCTGACAAATAGACCCGAGCAAGCACTGACGAGGGTCAGAACATTCTTTTCCATCCGGAAACGACCCACCTGTTGTAGATTGGCTTATTGCGCACATCCCATCTATCAAAAAGCCAGAAATGTCAACCTGAGTGGCTAAGCAAAAACGGGAAGCGCAATCGCCGTTTATCTTACACGAAGTGCCGAGCGCTCCAGGGGGTAAAGAAGTATTTTGCGACTTTTTTGTAGCAAGCTTGTCAGCTGTAGGCGTTTTAAGAATAGTCAGATCGGGATTGATAGTATAGAGCATAATGAAGGCGGTGAGCGCGATGCCGATGCCGGTGAGCGTGTTTTTAATACCTTCCATCGCCCGGGTCTTATTGTCAACGACGGCAGACCCCACCCACACCGTCCCCCAAACGATCAACGATATGAAGCCCGCTATGCCGACAATGCCTAAGACAAAAATATATAAGTAATTGACGTACGTAGGCAAGTCAGGAATCTCTGCGCCCTGCGCCCCTCCTTCCCCAACCCCCGGAATGCCTGATTCAAGCACGACGGCCTGAGCTGACGCGCCAACAAAAAGCGCAACTGTTAGTACGCTGATGCCTATAAATACCCGGTGCTTTTTTACAAAAGAAAAGAGGCTCATAAAATAGTTATTTCAAGCGATGTTCTTCCTGTTTCTCCGGGGGTCTTTAGATTTTCCGCGACCACCCCCAACATTTGCGATCCTGTTTGCGAGTCGGAAGGAATGGCAAGCGTGAGAACGTTCGGGTCAGGCGGGATCCCCAGAATACTTTTTTCGCCAAAACTCCAGTTATATTGAAGATCAGCCGCGCTCGCGATGTTAAAATAGTACGGTTGCGCGTGTAAATCGGTTTTTCCTCCCGGCATAAGAAAAAGAAAGGAAGGCGTATCAAGCAGTATTTGCGGTTTTGCGAGAGATATATTGAGAGCTTTGCTTGCCGTAAAAGACTGATTGAGCGTGCTTACCTCAACCGAAACAAAAACAGAAGAAGTGTTTTTCGTAACCGTAAAAGAAAACTCCTGTTCACCGAGAATGTTGCGCACTTGGGATTCGGCATTTACCGACCACGTGTATAAAAGATCGTCAGGAGACTCTCCTTTGATCTCGGGGAACGCGGTGAGCGATATGGTGCTTCCCACGACGGGGAGCGCTTTTCCTTCGTAATCGGCGGGAACAAAGGTATTGGTGCGCCAAAGCAAGGAAACATTAAAAGAGGCGACCGAAACAGTGTTCTCCGCTATTTTTTTGCCATCCTCTATAATAGAGAGGCGCACCACATGGAATGGTTTTGTCGTGGTGAATGAAAAACTCGTCCGCGCTCTTCCTGATTGGATGAGCATCGGCTGGTCGTCGAGATACCAGTTAAATGAAACAAAATTGTCATTGATGTTTGCGGTTTTCGCGGTAACCGCCACGACAGTACCGATTGCACCGCCGGGAGATGCGAGGAGCTCAACGGAGGGAGCCGAAAACTCATCAAGGCCGAGGTCGGGAATGTCTATTTGTTCCGGGACGTCAGGAAGCGTCTGAGCATGGGCACCGGGAATAATAAGAAAAGAAACGAGAAGAAAAACAAAAACGAGAAGCGCCGCGCCCGCCGCACAGAGTGTCGCGCGCGTTATCATCGTGTTTGTACTTATATAAATCATTCTTTTTCTTTTATTTTTTCCAACTGCTCTTCTGCTTGATTCGCCAAGCGTATCGTTGTAATCCTCGTCCAGACTCCTTCTATGACATATGTTGGAACGAGATCGTTGACGCCAAGCGGAAGCAGTTCAAATATAAGTGCGCCAATACTTCTCAGTATTCCTTTCTTTTTTGCGGCGCCGGAAAGTGATAGATAGGAAAAAATAGAAATTCCTCCGGTGGCAACATCAAGGATGTCGCCAACAAGCGGGATCGAGGGCAAGCCAAACCAGTCCGCAACATCGCTCAGCCCCTTCAGTAAAATACTCAATAGGAACATCACCGATTTGTGCTTGTTGCTTGCGGTCGCGCTCAGTTCATCCAGCGTTTCCTGAGGCGTTTCTTCTGCCCCGGCGTCGCCCGCACCTTCATCCTTGGCGCTTGAGATGCGCGCCTGTCGAAGAGCTCGCTCGTTGCTTTCTATTTCTTCCGTTCCCTCATCCATAGTATATCAATAAAGCGTATTTTTTGGAACACGAATCTTGCATTATTCCAGCTCTTTCTTTGCTTTTTCAATAGCAAGCAGCTGTTCGGGGTTTGAGGTGATGATCTGGTCTTCGGTGTAGGAAGCAATGATTTTAATCGCCGCGTGCTTGAGGCCGGCAAAAAAGATACCCTCTCCTACGTCGCATTCAAGCAGAAGATATTTTTCTTCATCGGAAAGATTGAACGTTTCTTTTACCACGTCGATCGTTGCAGGCGACTGTTTGAGCAGGAGCTGGATAGACGAATTGGTAATGACCGCTTTGCCGTATTTGGACTGCATGAAATCGGCGACATCCTGCGTAATGGTGGTCAGGCCGAGATAGTATTTGCGGCACCGTTTCGCGATGCCATAGACGAACGACGCGGCATCTTCGTGTTGCATCATCACCCACGCCTCATCAATGACAAGAATTCGTTTTTTGAGCTCCGCGCGAATAAGATTCCAGATATGTCGGGTGATAAGGTAGGTGGCAACGGGACGAAGCTCCGTTTCCATATCGCGCATGGAAAACACCACCAATTTGTTTTTTACATTGATGTTGGTGTGGTTGTTCAAAAAGCCCGCGTAGGTTCCGGTGATATATTTTTCAAGCCGCGTAGAAAGGCTGGCCCCTCCCGCAATGCTTGCAAGGATCGTTTGGAAGTCGGACATCAGCGGCGGAACCGCTTTTGCAAAATCAACTTCGGGGGTGATGTCGCGCGAAGCGTATGTTTCTGCGATCGCGCGGTCAATAATCGCGTCTTCCTCCGGCGTGAGGCCTCCCAGCATGAGGCGCACAAGGCCCACCATGTTGATGATATTTGAGCGTAGAACATCGGCGGGCGATTCATCTTTCAGAGGCATCGGAAGATCAAAAGGGTTGATGTGGTGCGGCGAGTTAAGCGAAATGTTGAAAAACGACCCTCCGACGGTCTCGGCAAGATACTGATATTCATTTTCCGGATCGATCACGAGAACCTCAGCTCCCACCATGAGGGACCTGAGAATCTCGAGCTTTGCGGCATAACTTTTGCCGGACCCCGATTTTGCAAATACCACCATGTTGGCGTTTTCCAGGCTGAAGCGGTCAAAAAGGATCAAGCTGTTGTTGTGCCGGTTAATGCCATACAAAATACCTTTATTTGACGTGAGGTCCGCGGACACGAACGGAAAAAGCGTGGAGGCCGGACCGGTGTTGAGATTAGCATGGATCTCAAGGCGATCATCCCCGAGAGGCATCGTGGACATAAACCCTATTTCTTGCTGAAAATTCGCGGGCTTGGTGAGAACCATACGCGCGTCTAGGATCCCTTTGATCTCGTTTTCCGCTTTATCGAGTTGTTCGGCGCTGTCTTCAATGAGGGTGATATATGCGCCGAGACGGAAAAGTTTTTGTGTCGCTTGTTGGAGTGAATCACGGAGGGACTCAAGGTCGCCAAGCGCTGTTTCGAGAATAGGATCGCGGATAAGCCCTTTTTCTTCCCGTTCGGAAAGCTGTGCTTCCACCGACGTTACTTTTCGGTTCAACCGTTTCATAACGACCGCTGTGTCGACAGGATGAAAATGGATACCGATGTCAAAGAAGCGGTCGAGGTTGATCACCGGCGAGAACCAGTTGGTGTTGAGGTAGCGAGGGTAGGAATACAGAAAGAGCGTGCGGAGGAACTTATTGCCAAGCTGAAGAAAACGGCTGTCGATGAGCACCGCAGAAGGAGCGACAACGTCTTTAAATCCCGCCGCGGGAGAGATCTCCGGAATGTCCGTTTCCATGCTTGGTTGTTTAAATAATGCCATTTTGATGAGTTTTTAGCGGTTAGCTTTTAGCTTTTAGAATTGATCTGTCTTTTAGTTTTTTGTTTTCCATATCTCTATAAGCTAACACCTATAAGCCAAAAACTTGTTCATTGTATATTTTCCGATAAAAGGAATTGCTTGCTGGTTTCTCCCGGGTTATAAAGGTCAAAGAATAATTCAATAAGCTCGGTGTTGTTGAGCGGTATGGCGCGCACGCCGAAGGAGCGCATGCCCGCAATAATATTCTCTACGCGTTGCCAGAGCTGGTTTTTATGTTTTTGAAATTCTTCGTCAGACATCTTTATAAAGGAAAAAGATCTTTTTCCGAAGAACCGGTCGGTGAATGAGGTTTGTGCGTCCTCGCTGGTGCTGTAGGGAACAATTACGAGAAAGGTTTTTGACATGATGTTTTGCATGCCCACGAAGCCTTGGATGAAGTCGATGTATTCTTCCGTTTGAATCCGCAAGAGCTCGTTGTCCTGGGTTTTAAGCGTTTCTTTGAGACCGCCGATGTAGTCGCTGATGTCGAGCTTGCGCGAATGAATGACGAACTGCACGGAGAAATCCAAACCATTGAGAAAGTTCTGGTATTGATAGATGAGCGCGTCCTGCTCGTCTTGCGATTTGAGCGCGAGATTGACGGACGAACACATAAGAACCGCGCGCATCGCGCCGCTTTTAACGATAATAACTCCGTCGCGGATCGCTTCGATGTCGACGAGTTGCTGGGTGGATTGTGCTTGGAGTTTTTGAACCATATTCGCCTCACTTAAACTAACAACTTACAACTAATAACAGATAATGTATAATAATATATATTTTTTCGTTGTTAGTTATTGGTTATCAGCTGTGTTTTGTTATCATTCTTCCCTATACACGCTTCCCGTTTCGACACTGCTCCTTTTTGCTTTTAAACCCCCGCGCTCGGCTGGTTGCTTTTTCGATTCCGGGAGGCGTTGCCCCGCCTTTTCTCCCGTGAATACCACACGCGCGCGCTCTTCGCGTTTCCAGATGAACATACGGGGTTTGAGCGAGTAGCTTAAGAAAGCGGAGAAGAACCGGGAAAATCGCATGCCGTACGGGCGGTAAAAAGCAAACAGCGCGCATCCGGCGATAAGCGGTATCTCAATAATAATCACAAGCCAGAGACGAAGCAAGAAATACAGCAGCATCCCCGCGCCCATCGGGATAAGCATGATAAAAAACTGGCGCATCGTGATGGGGCCGAGGATCTTATCTTCCACATCGATAAATTGGGGAACCTGGAATTGTTTCATTAAAATTGAGAAAGGTCTATAACTTTTCCTTGGATCTTTGCCGATGGCTTTTGTTCCGCCGGCTTTTTAGGCTCTTCAACCGTTTCACGATACGGACTCGCGGGTTCTTGCGCGACTCCGGTCGCGGTTGAAGAAGTGGTGAATTTGCCGAACGCGTTTTTAAGCGCTTCTTGCGTACTTGGCGCGCCGAAATCTTTTTCCTGATTCTTAATTCCTAATTCCTCGGTTTTAAATTTTGACTGTATAAAAGTAGGAAGAGGAACTACCGGGTCCATGGGCGGGCCTTCGCTATCTTTTAGCTTATAGCCCTTCGGCAGTGAGCTCAGGACAGTCGAACTGCTTATAGCTTCATTAGGCGGAACGCTTTGCGCCGGCGTGGCAGGTTTTTGCTCGGTAATGGGCGTCGGCACTGGCGTTGGTTGCACAGCTTCTTTGTTCTTTGTTATTAGTTGTGAGTTGTCAGGTGCCGGTTGCGGTTGCGGTTGTTGTGGCCATGGAGCTGTTTTTTTGAACCGCTCCGGGATTTGCACGACATAGTGCGGCGCGGGCTTCGGCGGTTCCATGACGACGGGCTGTGACCGCGTAAATCCTTGTGATTGCACTGTCGGCGTCTGAATGGTCGGCGGATATAGCTTTTTAAGCTCCAGCCGCACCAAGCTGAAAATTTCGGCATCAATGTCGTGCGCGACCTGCGTCGCCTTGAGCGCGTCAACCCCCGTTTCTTTTTGTATTTCAAACGCGAACACTTCTGGGCGGAGGTAGCCGAGGAGGACGCGGTTGGTAAGTTGGCCGATGAACGGTATTTTACCTATAGGAATATCGCGAAGCATACAGTTTTTTAATACGGCATCGGTGCCGCTTTCTGAAAAGATCGCTTCTTGTAGGCTTTCTGGTAATAACTGAAACCGCTTTGTTATTTGTTCAAGAGGTATTTCTTGCATGAGTTTGTTTAATTTGTTTTCTTAGCTAATCTGCCATCATCTTTTGATTTCTCAGAAAAAGAATCCGGCACCTTTACGAAGTCTTTTGCTCTTCCACCAGCCAAGAAGCTCACCATGGATGGCGATTTCTGCTGTAGGAGTTTTATCTCATCATCACTTATCTTGCCAAGAGCAGAAGAGAGGTGATTAATAAAAGCATGGTCGTTGGCGTTGCTTGCCATTCTGACGTGGTTTGATCCCATGGCACCGCTAAAGAGAAAAGAGCGCACCGCTTTTTCATCCCACGATCCTTTAAGACCCTCAAAGTCCGTTGACCCCATTTTTTCAAACGCTTTATTTTTTGCATCTTCAAATGTTTCTCCGGTATCCTTTTTCCTTCCGCGTATGAGCTTCCCTGTTTCGCGATCAAACATTACTTCAGATAAGCTATCTTTATCAGCAAGCCCCTGCCATTCTTTTTCTACAATTTCTTGATAGACGACTGGATTTGCCTTCATAATGGACTCCGAGATACCCTTGTATTTGTGTTGTTTTGCAAAACCATACGCCTCTTTAACCATTGCCTTCGTTTTATCTTTATCTACGGCGCCGCTTTCATCAAGCACGTTTAAGTTGCCGCGACGCGCGAGTATTTCAGCGATTTGCGCCGCTTTTGCTCCAGAGCCCGGAAGCTTGCTTTCTGCCGCGATAGCATACTCCCTCCTCAGCTGATTATCGGTAGATTTTTCATATTGCGTTTTTTGCTGTTGCGTTAATCCCTCTTGTTTTTCCATCGCCATTTTTGTTTTTGAGCTGATAGTGCGAACACCCGATTCCAGCATTCCCCCAAGCCCAGGAACTGTACGCAGCCCCTTTGCCAGGTTTTCCAGGCGCTCGTCCGCTTTCATTCTTCTTCCGGTCGCCGCCGCGCCGGTTTTTGCCGCTCCATATGCTTTCCCGCGCGCCCATTTAGCGCCTTTGTTAAATGTTGAAACCGCCATCCCCGCGCCTGCGATGCCCATGCTTTGAGCGGTGGTCAGGCTTAGCACCATCAGCCCCCATGCGAAGATATATGTGGTGATTTGGGTGGCGGTTTTTACAAAAAAGCCGGCGCTTCCGCCCGTACTGCCTATGGTGTTGGTAAGACTTGTCATTTGAGTGGAATCAAGAAATACCATCGCCAAATATAAAAAGAATGAGCATGCCGGAGCAAACATTGTCCATTTAAAAAATTTATCTGTCCATTTTTTGAAATGGGAGCTTAAAAATGGGAGGATAGACGCCGTCAACACGAGCGGAAGCACGATAAGAAGCACCGAAAGATAAAAATGACGGATAAAAAACATTGCCGCAAGCGCGAGAAAAACAAATAACGTCCCCGTAACAAATATGATGGCAAATATAATATCAAATAAAACACCATCCGCGGCGGCTATCGCAGTGGTCGCTGTAGCGGCATTATTCGCGTTAAACAGCGTACTAAATCCAAGGCGATTCCCCATTGCTTCGGTGAATTGCGCTCCGCCCGACTGCGCTATAAAAAAAGAGGTGACTATGTTTGCAAAATCAAGCACCACGCCCGCAAGAGGCAGGCTGAAATTAATAAGCAACGCTATGAAAAGCAGGCGGGGAAGAGTTTTTTTTACGCCAAAGGAACTGAATAAGATATAATTGAGCGCTATGCCAAGAAGCGCAAGAATAAAAAGCATATTACTGAGATCCCGCATAACAACCCACCCTGTCTGGACAAAGTCCGAGCTGATAAGAGGCCATGGCTGAAGAGCGATATTTACCAGCTTACCCGCCCACGCAAGAAGCCATGCAAGTGGCGTGAGAACCAAATAATACAATAACCAGGAAACCGAACCATTGATGGATTCCAACGCAAACCCAAAGAGAGACCAAGCGGCAGCGGGTGATGCGGAGAAAGTAAACCCTATCACCACCATGCAAAAGAGCGCGAGGAAAGAAACTTTCTTTTTGAAGATATTTGGTGTGATGCTACTCATCTTCATATTTCGGATTTATCTTATTACACAAGAATTGGTCGGCAAGCTGGCCAAGATGCTTGTTGTAGTTGGCGATGCCTTCCTGGCATAAATCGACTTGTGCTTTCGCTTTCGCCCGCGCCCTATCCGCCGCCTTATTACTACAGCCAAACAAGCAACTGCCGAAGCTACTGGCGACCCAGCCAATGATGGCGCCGGCAATCGCGCCTATGGAAGTGCCGACCCCAGGCATTAGTAGGGAGCCGAGATATGCGCCTGCCGTCGCACCGCTAATAAGAGCGATGTCCGAGACAAAGCTGCCCCCCACCATGGCGTCCAAGGATTCTATGAATGACGCGGAAGTGGTCCACCCGGTATTGGTAGGAAGGCCAACGCACGCGTTTGCCTGGTCGTAGTCGGCAGAGAGGGTGCTTAAGAGTTTTACGAGATCTTCAAGTCCTTGTTTTTCCGCGGTTATGCTGGAGAAAAGCGCCTGGAATTCTTCAGAGACCTTTGATACTTCTTCCACCATAAGGGAAAAATCATCTTGGAGCTCTTCAAGTTTTGTGCGCGCGTCTTTATACAATCTTGCCCCGGTCGTTAGATCGCAATAATAATATCCTCCCTCTTTATTATAACCGCAGTATGCTGACGCAATGGCGCGGTCTGCAGAAGACAGAGCTTCGTCCGTTTGGTCATAAATGCCGGCATAATACATATAGACATCTTTCATCACGTTTTTTACCCGCTGATCGAGGTCTGCTTCCTGTTCCGCGGTGGTGCCTCCGCCGGAAGTGTAGTATTGGGATATGCGCATTGAGAATTCCGAGGTGGTGGTGTCGGTTCCCATGAATTGCGCGAACGATTTGATCTTGTAAACTGACGACCCAATGATACCGTTGCGCTCGGTGTCGGTAAGCCGCAACGGCGAGCGCGACAGAAGATTGTTCAAGACTTGCCCGTTGTTTAAGAACATGTCTTTTGCATCGATGCGAAGAACAGACGATTCCTCTCCTATTTGCAGTATGCTGGCGCCTATTCCCGCAAGCTGGGATCCGCGCTGGGTTGTCATTTCAAGCTTTACGATGGGGTTGAGATCTTTTACGTATTCAAGGAATCTTCTCAGTCGGTGTTGGGCGATGATTTTTGATTCTTCCAGTTGCTCTCCGATGCGCTTCAGAAAAGTTTCCTTGAGGTCGTCGGTTATTTGAGTGAGGATGCCATCGAATATATCGTCGAGCTGTTTCGAAATCTCCGGATACGCATCTTTTGCGTTTGTATAGCCGTACGCCTCAATCAGCGTTTGGATACCGAGATTTTTCGTTGTCGCGGCGTTGAGATATGCTTCGATATGCTCATACCCTGGCAATGATAGCTGGATGAGGTCGACGCCCGAAAGAGGCTCCGGAGTGATGAAAACATCCTCTTTTCCGGGGACCGGGATCGGGCGCGGAGCAACCTGCAATTGTTCCAGAAGCTGGCGCAGGCGGATGAGCTTGATAATGTTTTTATCCGGTGAGAGCGATTGGAGCTGTGTCGTCATTTCATCAAGATTCAAGACGCCCGCAAGCGCTGAGCTTTTCTGGCCGGTGAACGGATTGGTGGCAAACCCGGTGGTGATGCCGGTGGGGCTGGCGCCAATATCATCCGGTTCAAAGATGAATCGCCGCGCCATGTTGTATTCGTCGCCGAATTTCGGGCACTCTTCAATGAGGTCGGGCGTTGAGGTTCCCGACGGCGGAAGCGTGGGGCATCGGCTGCCGATAAGCGCAAGCTTGATGTTGGTTTCTGTCGGCGAGAGGATCAGCATGTCTTTGTCCACCCCTTCAAGTGCGTTTTCATCGGTGAGCCCTCCAAAGAGCGTTTGATATGCCTGCGTGAGGCCGGTGTATTTGGTAAGGACATCGGTAACAGATCCTTTATATCCTTCCTGAACAAGAAGGCCGGTTGTAAGATCGTATTTGTCGTTATATGCCGGGTTTGAAGGATTGTTATCATACGGATTCTCATCAGGCACTGAGCCCAGCTGATCGGCAAGACCGGACTGATAATTTTTCGCGCTGGACGGAGGATAATTATATCCTCCGATGACCCGGGATTTTTCCATTAATTCCTGCACTTTTTCAAGCAGTTCGGGATAAAAAGGAGGAGCAAGCCACACAAGGTTGGCGTCTTTGTTCGTGGAGGATCCGAGGAAGGTGTTTCCAAGGGTGCCGGTGAAGTCATTGTAAGAATATCCGTCGCGCGTATTCAGCAGGGTTGCGGACGCACCCTCAAATTTAGAGCTGAAATATTTTCCCCAGAAGGGAGTCGTGATTAAGTTGTTATGCACCTCGGCGGGGATGTGATAAATATCTCCCTGGGGGAAGACCTTCGCATTGGTGGTTCCATCGGTGGCGGAAACAATGCCTCCTGCAGAAAGCGGAACAGCGCTCGCATTTCCTCCGCTTCCGCCTCTACTGCGGGGATCCGGAAGGAAAGATGAGGCAAGGGAGTCGGTTTGCGCGTTGTAGGTCTCAACCCTGGTAAGGATCCCGTATTCGCTTTGTCCGCCGATGAGCGTGATTATGTTGTTGTTTACAGAGGAGGTAAGGAAGCCGCGCGACTCTATAGATGCCGGTTTTTGTTCAAGCGCGGACCCATCGGCGATTGTCGTGGGGTCATATTCAAATATGGTGGGCGATGAAGATCCGTTTTCGGTAAACCCGCCAAAAATGAAGATCCGTTGTTTGCCGCCTAAAGGTTCTTTTGCGGCCGCTGCCGCGGTGGCGTGCGTGAGCGGGATCGGGAGAACCGTGTTTTTTGTCACAAGCGAGTCGGTTGCGGGGTTATACTCAAGCACCCATGACCGCGGTTCATTAGTAGCGGTGCCACCAAAAAGGTAGATCTTTTTAGTGGGAGGATAGTATGCCGCGGAAATTCCCGCCACGCCTTCAGGCAGACGCGCGGACATTGTCCGCATGGTCCTGTCCGAGGGGTTGAATTCCCAGATGGTGTTGTAGCTTTGCGACGAATCAAATCCTCCAAAAAGGTAGATCTTATTATTAAACGAACTATAAACAGCAGCAGATCCGGAAACACCAACAAGCATGGTGGCAACAGCATATGGGGATCCTGAAGTAGCGCTATATATTTTATTGGAGTGGCCGAAGCGATTGTACCCGCCGAAAATATATCCTTCGGCGCCCGCCGATTGGGCGAGTCCCACGGGGAGATGCTCGATAACGCCCCCCGTCTTGTTGATGACCGTATTCGTGTATTCGGGGCTTATTTTAAATAATGCATTAGTGCTGGTACTGATGGTGTCGGTGAATGAATTACTATTTACATCCCGCCCGGTGTATATAATGGTTTCTTTGAAAGTGACCGAGTCAGTTGAAGGATCGATGTCTCCGTCAGGAATACCATTGTAATTGGTGTCTGCGCCTACGATGCTTTCCCTGATAAACCGATCTGCCTTACTAATGCCGCTACCCCCGGTTTCGTCGTTGGCCGTGTCGTCATATCCCCAAAGGCGCGTCGCCATTTCGGGAGAAGCGTCGCTGTCGAGATTATAAGTAACCCAATACGGATCACTGCAGTTTCCCGGTGCCGATACGGCCCCAAAGATAAAACTGGGGCAAGTAAACGAAGTGATCATTGTGCGCGAAAGCGGATCGTGCAAAGCCATGGGTGAAATGGGCTCGGGGCGTTGGTCTTCAACCTCCAGGGCAAGTTCTTGATAATATGCGCCGCACCACTGCGCTTCCTCAAAAAACACTTTGCCCGCCGTGTTGGTGGTGGTTGCTTTCTCGTGGTAGCCGCCGTCCCCGGTATTCTCGCAGGTATATATCTTGTCGTTACTGTCAGTGAACGTGATGGGGTTGTCGGTGTCGTAGCTGGGGTTGTATTCAGCAGGACATGCTCCGCATGAGGTGGCGGGGTCGCCGCAGTATACATCGTTTGTGGGAGTAGAGTTTTTAGGAATATAGCCACCTAAATACCATTTCCCCCCGCGAAGCTCGATTTCCGCCCGATTAATCGGTATTCTTCCGAGTACGTCCGTGTTGGTAAGCACGGTGACCGCGTTGGCTGTAAACATACTGAATTCAATCAGCGCTTTCAGGAGGAACGAACGAAAGTCCTTCACGCTCCCCGTGAGTGCCCCCGTGGATTGCGCAAGCATCGTGTTTTCCTGCAGAGAAGATGTCGGTTGGCGCCTTGCCCTGCTTGTTTTTTTCGCTTGCGCAAGCTCATTGGTGATAAGCCCTATTCCTTTATTAAGAAGAAGGTTTAGTCCCGCGCTCGCAATCGCAAGCACATACGGCTTGATAACGCTCCCTGCGCCGGTGCCGAGCTTGCTGGTGAGGCCGGTGATAGAATCTTCCAGTCGTTTCATGGGCGCCTGAAGCGCAGTGCTTGCAAGCCCTGATATTTGTTCCGCGGGCGTAACGGTTTTGCACGCGACCGAGCCGCCTCGCTCAGTCCAGAATTTTTTGAATTGTGTTACATCAGAGTCTAATCCTTTCGAATATTTTTCCATTGCACTTTCAAGAGATTTGCCCATATCGCTTTCATCTCCTAGTCCCGTCTGATTTTCCGAGGGGATTCCAGTAATCGTGCATTTTTCCTGCGCGAGGAATCCTTTGCTGATAGTAAGTTTCGCGACTGACTCGGCGTTTTTTTCTGATTTGATCGTAGCCATCTCTTCTGCGGTGATGAGCGTTTGGCCGATCTGATTATTTTCTTTGCGCGAAAGCTCAATGAACGATGCCCACCCGCCGTTGGTGAAATCTTCCTGGAACTTTCGCAGTCCTTCCGCCGCTCCGGTGAAGGTACACGCCACTTTTTCGTCAAAAGTTGGCACGGCATACGGCCCGGTGAACGCGGCTTTCAACTTGAATTTAAGATAGCTTGCGTCGCACAGAGTAGCCGGGTCTACGTTCAAAATAGCGCCCGCAAGCACGCCCCCCGCTTCATCAAGCGCGTCGGTAAGGAATTTCCCCGGATCTTGCAGGACGCGTATTTGTCCTTTCCCCCCGCCGTTGATCCACGCCACGATGTCATTAGTGAGTTTGGCGAGCACCTGGTGCATCATGACAAGAAGGAGGCTTGAGATTATTTCTGCGATGATGCCATGACTCGATTTAAACGTAACCCAGTATTGATATGCCGCATTCTTTGCGTCCACCGCTTTTTCATATACCCACTTTGCCGCGTCCCATATGAATTTTGCAACCCGCTGAGCCATTGCAGCGACATCTGTAAACTGCGCATTTGCTTGTTCTATGTGGAAAATAGCCGCAAACAAGGCAAGGTTTGCGAGCAACACAACAATAAGTGCTATTGATAGTGATTTTGGGAGTAGGTATTCAGGGCTGAATAAAAGCATGGCGTATTATTGGTAGCTTTGTATTTTTGCGTTCAATGCCTCAGAAAATGCCTGATATATCGTGATGAGCTGTTGATATGTTTCAAGTGCCGCCGCCGCCATTGCGGGGTCTTCATCAAGATGGGCAACGGCATCGAATATTTTTTCTTCAAGCATAAAAATAGCGATCTGCTGTGCGTGAAGACTCTCAAATCCTTGCGGAACCGTTACGTTTTTTGCATTTTCGATGTTTTTTTGCGTTGATGAGCGGAGGATATTGATTTCCTGCGTGTTTTTGCTTTCCACAGCATCTTTAATGATAGTAACGTCGCTTTTATTGATCCGGGCAAGTTCTTGGCTTTCGCCGACCGCTTGTCCCATGGCGGTAATGTACGCACCGATCGCTTCATAGGTTGTTGGTAAAGAAGAAATGGAAATATCCTCTGGTTTTACTAAAGGAAGCGCAAAATATGTCTTCGCGCGCTGGCCTATTTGCACGAGCGCTTCATTCATGAGGTCCTGGTTGTACGGAAGGTTCGGGTCGTTTTGTGCGTCATCAAGCGAAGACCCTTGCGCGGGAGCGATTTCCCCCGACGAGATCTTTTGGGAGAGTATTTGCACGAGATACATGGTGAGATTTTTTGGCGCTTGGCGGGGGGCGCCTGTGTCGGTTCCTTCAAGCGCGTCGTTGGGCGCGGGAATCGCGGGGTCATAGCCCGAAGCAACCTCTTCGCCGTCTAAATATCCGTCGCCGTCAGAGTCCGGATTACGCGGGTCAGTTTTGTACACTTCTTCTTCCCAGTTTTTCAGCCCGTCATTATCGGGGTCGGCATCCGGCTCCGAAGCAATGGGGAAAAGCACCTTTTTGCCCTCGGTGAGTATCTGCGCGCCGATGCCTTGGGTGCGTAAAACCACTACCCCGCCGATAAAAATCCCCAATAACAAAACCACAGGGACAACGATATTTTTTCGTCTTTCGCTGAGCATAGATATATTGAATATAGTATAGCAGAAGCGAGCGGGTATAACAACAAAAATCATCCACAAAAAGAGAAAACACCGGCCATAGGATCATGGTCGGTATTTTTTTGTGTGAGCGGGTTTAGGCGGGAGTTATTTTCCCCATTGAAATTGGACATCGGGGAGAAAAATGCTTCCGCATGGACCCGTGTAGAATGGGTAGTGTGTTTTTTCTGCTCCCAAGGGCATATTTCTGTACTTGTGAAACGAAGAAAGCACGACGATATCGTCGTAAGACTCCCCATAATATGTATGGTTGTATCCATCGGTGCGGAAGGAGAACACTTGTTCCCCCATGTAGAAGGCAACACTTCCTCCTGTGTCGGTGACACCCGTTACCTTGTAGGCGTGCGCGACGCCTTTAAATTTCCCGGCACAGGAGGTATTAAAAATGATTGATTCCCGGGGGCCTAACCACCCCGTTTTCGCCCCCTCCATTTTTATTCGGTAGGGCGATTCGTTCCTGAGCAGCACCCTTAAATGGGAAGGGTCGGTCTGCGTTATGTACGTGGTTCCTACCGCACATCCCACCGTAAAAAACAGAATAAACAGCATTAATACGAGCTTTTTCATATCAACCACCTCCTTTTTATTGAGTTTTTAAAGTAAAATCCTATTTTTATTGCGCTATTATACAAAGAAAGCGCAAAGAAGTCAAGACAAACAGAAAACACACCAAAAAGGTGTGTTTTCTGCAGTAATTATAAAAAATCAAAGAAAAAGCTACTCTTCTTCTTCTAAATCTGCCTCCGGGACTCCTTTGAAAAATTCAGGATCAACCGTCTCTCCTTCATCCGGTGTCTCCGGCACCTCCAGAGCCACAGTCTCTTCGCTTTCCACATCCCCTTCTTTAATAACATCGAGGCCACCCTCATTTTCTCCATTCTCTGGTAAAATTTCTTGAGTTGACTCCAAGCTTTCGTGACCCATAGTGATATATATTAATTATGTGCTGTCAGTATAGCTAATTTTATTTTTTACGCAAGCCTCTATTTTTTTATAAGCTGATACACTTGTTCATATGGTTGTTCTGCGCCGGAATCAGGGTCCGTATAGGTGCCGGAGAGAAACACCGTTCCTTTTTCTGTATCAACGGCAACGCGTACTTTTTCGGGATGGTCAATAACTGTCTGCATCCATGCGCGTTCCCGCGCTACTCGTGCTTCCTTTCCGCGGCGCAGATGACCGTCTTTAATCCAGCTAAAATCATCGACTTTCTGAAGTTTTTCGCGGAAGCGCTCAATTAAGCGATTGTACGGCTCGCTTTTTTTGCTTCCGTTTCCTGTGTTGCCGCTTGATTTTCATGCGACATAGTCATCTCTTTTTCTGTTTCAGCGGCAAGTTGTCCCGGCATATCCGCGTATGCTTCCGTTCCTGTGGCAAGCGTGCCGGCAAGCGCCGCAGCAGCAATGGCGGCTTTACCCCATGATGGACCCGTTTTTTCTTTTTTTGTTTTTTCCGGAGATGGCCAATATTCTTCGAGAAGCTCTTCAGTTGATTTTTCTTCAGGTTCTGGCGCGCCCTCCTCTGTTTCTACCGGCATTTCATCGGGAGATTCCGATGCGCTCGTTTCTTCGCCTAGAGCCTCTTCTTGCCCTATCTCGCTTTGTTGTTCAGCAGGCATTTCACCAGCTGGTCTAAGATCTTCAAAGCCCATATTTTTGTTATCTCATTATTATGTGCATAGTATAGCATTCTGAAGACGGCGGGCAAGCGCAATCCATTGCTCAAGCGTGAGCTGTTCGGGGCGGGTGTTTGTGTCTATGGCGAGCCGCGAAAAAAATGGCACGATTTTTTCTTTTTCAAGCGAAAGCCCTTGCGCGAGATTGCCGAGCAGTTTTTTGCGCGGCGCAGAGAAGCCCGCCTTCATGACGGTAAAAAACACTTCAGGCGTGACCGTTCGCTTTTCCTTTTTTGGAACTATTTCAATGACCGCCGAGTCTACATTTGGCGCGGGCGAGAACGAACCGCGTGAAACATAAAAAAGAATTTTCGCATCCGCATAAAACTTCACCGCGAGCGAAAGAATGCTTTCTTTGCCGTCGCGCGCTACGATGCGCAAAGCGACCTCTTTTTGAATGGTGAGAATGATGCGCTCCGGCGGATGTTCAAGCTCAAGAAGCTGGCGGATGAGCGCGGAGGTAAGGTAGTACGGGATGTTGGCGACGACAAAATAGCGAGGAGGCAGTAGAGAGGAGGCAGTAGAGAGAAATGCGAGGATGTCTTCTTCGATGATTTCAACATTCCCGATGTTTTGTTCAGATAATTTTGCGCGCAAAAGCTCCGCGAGCTGTGTGTCTTTTTCTACCGCAATAACGTTCCCGGCTTTTTGGGCGAGTGCAAAAGTAAGCGCGCCGTGTCCCGGGCCGATCTCAAGCACGGTGTCGCCTGAGGTGAGCGCAGATGCGGCGATGATCTTTTCAATGATTCCCCGATTGACGAGGAAATTTTGGCCGAGACGTTTGTTCGGCCGAGGGGTCATTGCCCTGCGGTGATCGCCTGCGCGACAGGAGAGTCGTTTTGTAGGTTTTGCCAGAAAAGAATGGTTGCTACAGGAATAAGCATGGTGTTGTGCGGACGATGCATATCGTCGCTCAACTTCACGAGCGTGGTGCGCGTTTCTTCTTGGGGCGCGTCCCCGCCTTTCGTTTCAGGAGTAGGAGCCGCGGGAGCTTTTGATACCTGCACATAGCGCGCGTTGTCGAGCCGCCAGTAGCCGATGCCGTGACGCGACAAGGCGCCAAAATATACTCGGCCGTTGGATAAAAACACCGCCTGCAACTGCGTGCGTGCTTGTTTGTTTGCTTGCGATGACGCGATGATGTTGAAATTTGCGTCAAACCACGCGAGCGCCGCGACGATCGCGACGATGCATAGTATCTTTTTCACGATACGATGCGCGCCATTATTTGCACAGCATCTTTTTTGGCACGTCACGTTTTCTGCGGGTTCCATATAATAAAAATAATTAATACTGAAACAAGTATAGCAATAATTTACTATGTTTCAAAGCCGACGATGCCGTTTTCAAGGTCGTCGTAGCTGATACTCGCTTCTTCTCCGCAGACGGAAAACGAAACGAGGTGTTCCGGAATGTCGAAAAGGAAGCGGGAGGGAGGATTTGATTGTGTTTGGCCGTAGGTGCGCCGCGCGCGGGCATACAAGAGCCAGACGTGTTCTTTTGCTCGCGTGACCGCGACATAGCACAGCCGCCGCTCTTCTTCCATGTCCGCGGGCGACTGCTTGCTCCGCGAATGCGGGAAGATATTATCTTCCATGCCGATAACGAATACCGCGCGAAATTCCAGTCCTTTCGCCGAATGCATCGTCATGACGTGCACCGCGCCCTTGCTTTCTTCTTTGCTTTCCTGCGAAGCAAGCGCGGCATTATCCAAAAACGACGTGAGCGCCTGCTCGGGAGTTTCCGCATCATAGGCCGCCGCCGCCGATATGAGTTCTTTCACATTTTCCCACCGCGTTTCTTCTTTTTCGCCGAGTTCTTTGAGATGGTCTTTGATTCCCGAGCGTTGTATCACGAGCTTCATGAATGCGGAAAAAGGAAGCGCGGCGCGTTCTTCTTTGAGCGCCGCGATAAGCACGAAAAATTCGTCGATCGCTTTTGTGGTTTCTTTTTTCTGGAAAAATTTCGCCAGCGATACTTTGCCGATGCCGCGCGGCGGGAAATTGATGACGCGCTTCAAGCTGACGGTGTCGCGGGGGTTTGCGACAAGACGGATATAGGCAAGAACGTCCTTGATTTCTTTGCGCTCATAGAATTTCAACCCTCCGACGACTTTGTAGGCAAGCGCGCGCCGAGCGAATGTTTCTTCGATCGCGCGGGACTGCGCGTTCGTGCGGTAGAGCACCGCGATGTCAGAAAGTGAAAAGCTTTTGTCGCGCGCCAGCGCGCGGACTGTGCGCGCGACGAACTCCGCTTCTTCCGTTTCGGTCGCGGCGACCACGACGCTGATCTTTTCCCCCGCTTTGTTTTTGGTGAAAAGATTTTTTTCTTTTCGCATTTTATTCTTGCTGATGATCGTGTTTGCGGCAGAAAGGATGTTTTGCGTTGAGCGGTAGTTTTCTTCAAGCACCACGACCTTTGCGTCGGGATACTGCGTTTCAAAATTGAGGATATTTGCCACGTCCGCCTGCCGCCACCCGTAGATCGCCTGATCAAGGTCGCCTACCGCGCAGATGTTGCGGTAGCGGCCGGCGAGGAGGTTCACAAAGCGGTGTTGGGCGAAATTGGTGTCTTGGTATTCGTCAATAAGGATATACCGGAACTGTTCCTGATAGCGCTCCAGAATATCTTTATGCGCTTCAAAAAGCTGTACGCACAGCATGATCATGTCGTCGAAATCAACGGCGTTGTGTTCTTTAAGCGCGCTTTGATATTTCTCATACACCATCGCCGCCATTTTCGGATATGGGTCGTTGGCATCTTCGGTAAACGCTGATGGGGTGATGAGTTTGCTTTTGAGCTTGGAAATGGCGTTGCCGAATGAGTCGGGGGTAAAACGTTCGGTATCGATGCGCAGTTCTTCGCAGATTGATTTGAGCAGGGCCTGCTGGTCTTTGCTGTCAAAGATAATGAACCCGCGGGCATAGCCGAGCAGTTCCGCATGCGCGCGGAGAATGATAAGGCAGACGGAGTGGAACGTGCCGATAAGCGGAAGAGCGTGCCCGGAAGATCCCGCAAGAAGCGCGCGCACCCGCTCTTTCATCTCCCCTGCCGCCTTGTTGGTGAAGGTGACGG